>TBL_comb47_HYPODRAFT_10000235_pt1 | contig 72333 bp, 61 predicted proteins | sample TroBogypolimnion_40_FD_10682 | JGI IMG/M metagenome (IMG submission 10682) | reverse complement strand
TGGTGGCGATGCAGGGATTTGAACCCCGGACACCACGGATATGAGCCGTGCGCTCTGACCGACTGAGCTACATCGCCAGTATATGAAAAAGCCGGGTGGCTTGAACCGAGACACTATTCAAGATTTCTCCCCTTTTGTCAATAGGAAACCTCTTGATAACAACATCTCACGTTGATTGTTTACCTTGCAAAAAAAAACGTCATCTCCTGTCAAAAGTTGACAGGAGATGACGCCTAAGACAAAATCACAGAAGGGTTACATCATTCCGCCCATTCCGCCCATTCCGCCACCAGGAGGCATACCGCCCATACCGCCGCCCTTATCCTCGTCCGGCTGATCAGCGATCATACATTCGGTGGTGAGCAGCAAACCGGAAACAGAGGCCGCATTCTGCAACGCATACCGGGTTACTTTGGCCGGGTCAATAACACCCGCCTCGATGAGGTCCTCATATTTCTCGGTAGCCGCATTGAATCCCATTGGTCCTTCCAGATTCTTGACATGTTCGACGACGACCGAACCCTCGCAACCAGCATTAGAAGCTATCTGACGCACCGGTTCTTCAAGAGCACGACGAATAATCTTTATACCAAGAGCCTGCTCACCGTCCAACTTAAGACTATCAAGCACCTTGAGACAACGCAGATAGGCGACACCGCCACCAGGAACCACACCTTCCTCAACCGCAGCTCGGGTGGCATTCAATGCGTCCTCGACACGGGCTTTCTTTTCTTTCATTTCAACTTCGGTAGCTGCGCCGACATTGATCACTGCAACACCGCCAATGAGTTTAGCCAAACGCTCCTGCAGTTTTTCGCGGTCGTAATCGGAGGTGGTGTCTTCGGCTTGAGCGCGAATCTGTTTCACGCGGGCAGCTAGCTTCGCTTTGTCACCGGCGCCATCGATGAGGGTAGTGGTATCTTTGTCAACCACAATGCGTTTAGCAGTACCCAGATCATTAATAGTGACGTTCTCCAGTTTAATGCCAAGGTCTTCGGTAATAACCTGGCCACCGGTAAGGATGGCAATATCCTCAAGCATTGCCTTACGACGGTCGCCAAAGCCAGGGGCCTTAACTGCAGCGATATTCAAGGTGCCACGCAGTTTGTTAACAACGAGGGTAGCTAATGCTTCGCCGTCAACATCTTCAGCGATGATGAACAGCGGTTTACCCATTTTGGCAACTGATTCGAGGATCGGCAGCAGATCTTTCATGCTGGAGATTTTTTTCTCGTTGATCAGAATCAACGGTTCTTCCATGCTGACTTCCATCCGTTCCGGATCAGTCACAAAATAGGGTGAGAGGTAGCCACGATCAAACTGCATACCCTCAACAACATCAAGGGAGGTCTCCATGGATTTTGCTTCTTCCACGGTGATGACGCCCTCTTTTCCGACTTTGTCCATGGCCTCGGCAATGATATTGCCGATGGTCTCATCGTTGTTGGCTGAAATGGTGCCAACCTGAGCAATCTCTTTCTGTTCCTTGGTAGGGCGAGCTATCTTGCCGAGCTCGGCGACAATAGCGGCAACGCTGGCGTCAATACCGCGTTTGATCTCCATCGGATTGGAACCCGCGGCAACCAGTTTAGCGCCTTCGGTGTATATGGCCTGGGCAAGAACGGTAGCGGTAGTGGTACCGTCACCAGCTACATCAGAAGTTTTGGACGCAACTTCCTTGACCATCTGCGCGCCCATATTCTCAAACTTATCTTTTAATTCGATCTCTTTAGCAACAGTAACGCCATCTTTGGTGATAACAGGTGCACCAAAAGATTTTTCGATCAAAACATTACGGCCCTTGGGACCGAGGGTAACTTTAACAGCATTCGCCAAAGTGTTCACCCCGGTCAGCATTTTTTCACGCGCTTTATCACCGTATTTCAAATCTTTCGCAGCCATATATTTTTCTCCTTTTAAACTTGAATGGATTGGTATTAATTATTTATGCTTGAACTACACCAAGGATATCATCCTCGCGCATAATAAGAAAATCCTCGCCGTCCAACTTGACTTCGGTGCCACCATATTTGGAGAAAAGTACACGATCACCAACCGCAACATCCATGGCCACGCGAGCGCCAGCTTCATTGAGCTTACCGGGGCCTACCGCAACGATCTCTCCTTCCGCCGGTTTTTCCTTGGCAGAATCGGGGATGATGATACCACCAGCAGTTTTCTCCTCTCCTTCCAGTCTCTTGACCAAAATACGGTCATTCAATGGACGAATTTTCATGAACATTCCTCCTGTCTACAGTTATAATTATTAGATTAATTTCGTTTGAGCCGGATGGGTTGCTTGTGGGTCAGGCTATCGGCTCAAACCGCATTGAATGGACGAAAACGGAGTTTCAGTCTTCAAACTGCGCAAAACAATAGTGCCAGTTTACTAAAAATCAAGGGCGGGTCGAACTAAAAATAAAACCATTCAACCCGTTGAGATAATAGCGTTATCTAGTTAGAGATTAATAATACACTTTTCTTTATCCTACCCTAACTCGCCATTTATGAATATCTTCACCGTAACCAAACTGAATGGCTTGGAGTCCTTCAAAGAGCCTCCTGGACAAATTCCCAATTACACCACCGTTGACCTTAACATGCTTATTGCGATAGCAAAATTCGCCAACAGGTGAAATAACTGCGGCCGTCCCCGTGCCGAAACTCTCTTGCAGAGTCCCTGCTTCACCGGCGGCAACGACCTCATCAATGGTAATTCGCCGTTCGCTCACTTTGTACCCCCAGTCTCGGGCCAATTGGAGCACCGAATCCCTAGTGATACCAGGCAAGATAGAACCTTCGAGCGGCGGCGTAATCAGTTCTTCATCGATTAAAAAAAAGATATTCGAGGTGCCAACCTCCTCGACATATTTCCTCTCGACGGCATCCAGCCACAGCACTTGAGTATATCCTTTTTCATGGGCCTCGACCTGCGCCTTAACGCTGGCGGCATAGTTTCCGGCGGTCTTGGCATTGCCTACACCGCCAGGCACAGCCCGCACATATTTATCTTCAACGTAAATCCTGGTTGGACTGAATCCCTCAGAATAATATGCGCCGACGGGACAACTGATTATAAAAAAGAGATATTCCTCTGCCGGACGAAGACCAAGCGCAGGTTCGGTCGCAATCATGGTGGGGCGAATGTACAGGGTCGCCCCTTGAGTTTTGGGTACCCATTCCTGATCGAGATAAACCATGGCCCGTAAGGCTTGCAGGACTCGCTCCTGAGGAAATCGAGGCATGCACATCCGTACGGCGGATTGATTCATACGGGTGAAATTATCTTCCGGCCGGAAAAGAAAGATCTGATTGTCTTTACCTCGGTAAGCCTTCATGCCTTCAAAAATGGCTTGTCCATAATGAAAGACCATGGCAGCCGGGTCCAATTGAAAAGACTGGTAAGGCTGAATGCACGCATCAAACCAACCGTGCTGTCGGTGCCAACGCATCTTGAACATGTGGTCAGCAAAGAACTGACCAAAACCTAAGTTATCTTGGTCTGGTTTCGGTTTTTGTTGATCAGTAGAAGCCTTGTGTAAGGCAACATCAAGCTCTTTGTTAAACATCTTTTCACCTTGTTTCTCTCCGGTATTTTTTTTACCGGTTTCCTAAAATAATGAAGAATTAAAATCTATCCGTACAGAGAAACTCCGTTATATTAAAAACAAAAATAAATTAGGAATAGATTCTAAAAAAGAAGCAAAATTATGATTGGATTTTTTCCATGAACATCGAGGAGGAACTAGTATCTTATTTCCATTGAAATTGAAAGACCGATATGATGCGCGGTAACCATTCCACCGTTCCATGCACCCCTGACGGAGCGGAGGACAACCTGTTCGCCTTTGCTGCACCTCTTAGCAGCTACTGGCCAGCCATGGATAAGGCAAGGTGAACCAGACACGAAGCATCCGAGGATGCATGTGTATTCAGTATAAGTTTGAAAAATTGGGACTAAGTGCGGTGGGGGGTGGTCACCTGTCTGAAAATAATGAGCATCGAAAGGTGACAAGACGGAATCCGACCACCTTGTCACCTTTTCTTAAAAACAACGAAAAATGAAAAATAACCGGATTACATTAAGGACTTAATTGCACTATATCAAGAAGTTCTACTTCATTCTTAACATAATGCAATTAGCCAAGAATCAAAAAAATTATATCTTTCGCACCATAAAGAGACAAAAGAGTTAATATTTTACATAGTTTTGGCAAAATCGTCGACCAAAGTAGCAATGGCCTTTTCTGTAGCTTTTTCAAAAAGAGCATCGTACTGATAATCTGCCAAAACAGATTCTGGGGAAACCTTAACATCAACCCGATTGGTCCATACAACCCTTCCGGTGTAAGCGTCTTGTACCCATATCCTTAACTGTACAACCGCCTGAGGAATTTTTCCGGAATGGTGCGCCATCAGCCCCAAACCAGCACCAACCCCCCCCCAGGTAACGACATTACCCGCATCTCCACGAGTTACACCAGAAATGAGCGCTCCGTCCATCCCACCAGCTAACACGCTGCCCAATTCGTCGTATTTATCCGATTCAGCCTGGCCGAATACGATTTTATTAGTAACACCGGCAACAAAGGGGATAGCCCCTTTTTTCAAAGGTGACCATGAGGGGTCCTGCCTGTCTTTATACTGAATGATTCTCCCGCGAACAATATAATCGGCAGAAAAATGCCGACCAATTTTGACAATTTCTTGTTGAGTGAGGCCATGGGTACCCCGGTTTTCATTTGCCGATGTATCACTGCTATTACTTTGGGCCAGCGTAATATAGTGCTGGAGTTGTTCTTTCATCTGATCTGACCAGTCATTTTTCAATTCACGTTCCAATGTTTTTGCCTTCTTCGTATCAGAGGCAACGACGTTGATGATGTTTTGATCAACCAGATAATGAAATACATCGTCCTGAACCGGCAATTGAAAGCTGTACTTCCCGAATTGATCGGCTATATTCTCACCAACAAATAGATTGCGCCTATAAGCAGTTTCCAGGTTATCCGCATAGGAATAATCAGCGAAAGGAAGGATAACTACGGTTTTATCAGCGCCTATTTTACTCTTGGCTGTCGGTTGCACTTTCAGCGATTCATGAACGGTTGTACCGCAACCACCAAGAAGAAGCGTTAACAAGCCTATAAGCATATGGCGGCTAAACTTCATACCATTTCTCCTGTTTGTTCTGGGTGTCATTAATGGGATCTCAATCTAGAGGATCTTTGGAGTAAGCAGAATAACCAACTCACGTTTTTGCAACGTTTTTTCTTCAACACCAAAAAGATACTTGACAACCGGAATACTGCCCAGACCCGGTGCAAAGCTCCCGGTTTTCACTTCAGTACTATCAATCAATCCACCAATGATAAGCATCTCCCCATCTTCAACCTGTACCATGGTGGACATCTCGCGGATTCTTACCTTTGGAAGGCCAAGTTCGATTGCCCCGCCGCCAATAGATACCATTTTTATACTACCATTAGCATCGAGATCTTCAAGGTCGGTAGTGATAGGCGTCAGGTGAAGAATAACCCTTTTATCATCGAGAATTGAGGCCATGACGCCAAGGGCAATACCCTGGACAACATTATCTGGTTCTGCAGTATAGGTATCGGTCGAGACGCCTGCAGAAACAGTGGTTGTCTTTGACGTCTTTTTTACGTAAGCAATGTCTTTGCCTACACTGATAAGCGCAGGCTGCCCATTCAACACCGTCAGCTTGGGATTCGCTAGGACATGGGTGTCACCTTGTGTATTCAGCGCGTTAAGCAAGACATTAAAATTCAAATCGGGTATGGCAACTCTGCTGACAAAGGTGCTTGCATACAACCCAGAAGAATCTGGGGTATGAGGATAAACCTGACCGGCATTTCCGAAGGAAGTAGTTGCCTTGAGAGAGAAGTCCTTAAGAACATTACCCCAGTCAAGACCAATCTTAGAGTTGTCTGTAAGGATAACTTCGATAATTTTCGCTTCAATAGCAATCTGACGAAAAAGTTCTTTTTTTAATCGGCTGATGTACTCATCAACCCTTTTAAGGTTTACAGGTTTAGCTGTGACCGTAACTAGTCCAATACTCTTATCAATAACAAAATATTCGCCATCACGAGATGTTTGTCTATTTGAAAATTTGAATTGCTTGGTAGAGTCTTTTTTACCCTCTACTGTTTTCTTATCGTTAAGATTTGAATCTCCAGGTTTAGCTTGATTGTTACCGCTAATGTTGACGGTGTTACCATCGCTAAGAATAGCGTTTTTGGCATTAGCTTCTCGATCACTCTCAGTTTTTGCTAATTCTTGAGCCGCAAATTGCGCGCCTTCATCGACAACTGCAAGAATAATTTTCAAATTACTTTCAACATTATCCCAAATATCAAATTTATTACCGTCACTCTTAATTTTGACATTACCTTCAGATCCCGAGGTAGATGATCTTGCGGAAAGAAAGTTACCACCGACCGTTGTGGTGTATTCCCCTTTCATGGAAGGAACGCCAACCTGATACACCTTCGTATCCTTATTACGAACGAAGATTGTCTTCCCCTTCACTTCATGGAAGAAATCGACCTGTCGAAGCAAATTATCAATAGCGTTAAAGAAATTATCATCAGCTGAAATATTGACATTGACTTGGGCGTATTGATTGACGTCACTTGCCCAACTCACGGTCATCCCTTTTAAATTGGCTAACCTATTCAGGATATTCTCTAATGGCAGCAGTCCACCGGTAGATTTAATAGTTGCACCAACCTTAATCTGGTACTCATCCGATTTTTCACCCAGCGTGTCACTGGCAGTGTCGTTGACAGCCACAAAACCAGGAGATTGATAACGCACAGGAAGCTGGGCCGGTTGCGACGGTGTTGGCGCGGCCATACTTTCAGCAACAGGAGGCGGTTCACTATTACCTTGGTTTTTAGCTTGTTTTTTCGCACCACACGAAGTGATGCTGGAGAGTAGCAAAGCAAGACACAAAGCCACTAAACAATTTTTTACCTTCATGAATTTTCCCTCTGATACGGTCTCAAGCACGTTATTACATAGCTTGTTTAAGTGCTACTCGGGCCTTAATATATTTCGACAAATCCTGTGGAATCTGAAAACCGGACAATAAAATAGCCTGATATTTTTCACTAGCCTTTTCTCTTTTGCCCATCTTGTCAAAGATTCGGGCGACAGCCACCATGGCATTCAAGTCGTTTCCGTATAACGCATCGTGCTTCTCGAGAATTTTAAGTGCACCAGCATATTCATGTTGTTCTTCACTAAAAACGGCATGGCTTAGCAACGCTTCCTTGGAAGGCATTTTCACGCTGGTACTTTGATCAAAATATTGCTGTGCCTTTTGCCTATCCTGCATATTGGCCGAAGCAATAGCTGCATTGAGAGCGGCAGCACTATCACCCGCATTTTTTTCCAAAGATTTTTTAGCATAATAAAACGCTTTGGCGTTTTGACGCAGCTGAACAAGGTAGATGGAGGCTATTCTGTTGGCAAGCTTAGAGTTATTAGGCCATTTTTCAAAAGCTTGTTCGTAAAGTTGGACTGCCGATTCATACTTTTCTTGTTTCTCCAATTCCTTTGCCTCAACCATTATTTGCTTTGCTTCAATGACCTCCAACGGTTGCTTGTCTTGTTGTTTAAATGTCAGAGCTTCTTGTTTTGTAACTTTGGCATCGACTTCAAAACTGACGTTATTCTGGGCCTGTTCTGGCCACTTAAATCCTTTTCCTTTGGGATAGATAACTAAAGTGTTGAATTTTTCTTCTTTCTCTAGGCCTTTAAGATTTAATATTATATCAAGAGCGAAATCCCATGGAACATCGTCTAGCACTAAAGATAGAGAACCTTGGACAGACTCATCAACAACAATGTTGACACCACTTACCTGTCGCAAAAAATTAAACACATTATGCAGATCCATTTTTTGGAAATCTACAGTAATTCGTTCTTTTTTGTACCCAGAAAAATTAAAGGTATCCTGCATTTGCTGTTCTTTCGTCTTGGGCAAAAGCTTTGCTCCAAGGGGGTCAATATCTGGCAATTGGTTTTCAATATTTCGTTTCTGACTGATAAAACCACCTACCTGATCTTTTGACTCAGGCAACTGCTTCTGGTTAGCATTGGTGGGTTTTGCATCTTTGGTGTTAAGAGAAAGAATAATATCATTACCTTCCTGCGTTGTATTATATGGTAATGATTCTGAAAGAATAAATTCGAGCCTGGTAATGGGAGGTTTAGCATCGGCAATAGTACTGATTGCAAGAGCGACGTTATTAGCTAAATCTTGTTTTGTTGATATACCGGCTGCAAGTTTTGCCTCGGCAACATCAACTATAATTCTGGGAGGCTTCGGGAGTTCATAAACAGTTGTAATTAATGGATACGTACCCTTGATACGCATTTCAATCTGCGAACCCACATTGCGAGATGTGATTGACACGATTTGATTAGCAGTATCTTCTGCTTTCAGAACACTGGAATTTCCAGCAATAAGGGTCACCATCGACAGGATACTTAAAAAAATAATACCTTTTTTTTGAGCGCCCGGGGAAAAATGAAACATAACTATTTATCTCCCTCTTTTTTCAATCTCATAATAACCGTGCTGGTAATCTCTTTCCCCGCACGAGTGTGAGCTGTTTCAGTAATTACGACCTGATGTTTATCAATCTGAGTAACAACACCTCGTCTCCCTATTAGATTTCCCCGCTTGAGCATGTACCCTTTTTTGGTTTGGTCCTCGACCAGTGCGAGTTCACCAGCACCAGCCATCAAAACCCCGACAAGCGTTAATTGGCCTGGTTCGAACAGCTGCATACCGGTCAACTCTGTATTCTCATCAATAACTTCATTTGGATCACGACCTGCTGGGGTAGTAGCTTTATTTGAGATGAAAGGTTTAAAGGGGTCAGTCCTGCCCTCAACTGTATAGACATAGGATTCGACAATCACAGGTAGTGTAGGATTAGCTTCTTTGGAATTGGCAGGTTCCTGCGCGCAGCCATTAGTAGCGATGACTAAAAAAAGTGGCGCTGCGTATGTCGCAAAATAAAAAATTGATAAGCATATGAGATGTAGTATATTCCGCATAGCAGAAAACCCTGAACGTAAAACAAAATTTGATTGAATTTAGGGAGGTGATCAGTCCTATTAATTTAGCTTGCTACAATTCTTAACCACACGCCTTATTTCTTTATTTAGCCTTTCCATCTTTTTTAGATTCAAGTTTAACATTTGTAAAACGATAGGTCACTAGACGGCACGTTGAATTAAGCAACAGCTCTGTTTCATCCTTAACAGCACCTGGCTTATCCACATTAATATTATTAACGGTTACGATTCGATCTAGCTTGCTAACTTTATCAAGAAAAGAACCTAGATTATGATAAGGACCTATAATGGAAATATCGATAGGAATCTCAGCGTAAAAATCCTTAGGGACTTCGACACCAGGAACAAATCTCACAAAATCAAGCCCAGCAATTTTACCCAGATCGGAAATATTTCTCAGCAAATTTGGAATTTCCTGACTCTTCGGCAGAAGCGCTGATGTTGCATCAAATTCTCTTTGAACTTCCTCAAACTCACTCTTGTATTTTGGCAAATCTCTAGCAATCTTTCTTGCTTTTTTTAATTCTCCCCCAGCCACATCAACTTTTTTTTGCAAAATATCAATTTTTTCAGCCTGAGGATTGAAGCCTAAAAAATAAAATAACAAAGCAGGCATTATGAAAATTGCAACCAAGCTAAGGTATTTGACTTTTGCATCTAGAGGTAAATATTTCTTATCGATAAAACTATCAATTTGTGCCATCTTTGTGCCGGAAATCATATGCAAAATCCCGCTTTTATTTTAATTTTTTATCATCATTTTTACTGTCGGGAACTCCCACAGCGCAGGAGACTGAAAATAATTTCAAATTTCTTTCCGCATATTTTTCCATTGACGAGCTGACTAGGATAACATTTTTCATGTAGGAAGAATTGCCTAAATCATCCATGTATTTGGCCACCGTCTGGTTATCAAGAGCCATCCCAGACAATTGAAGTCCGCTGCCAGTTTGCTGCAATTTCGTTAACCACATTCGATTAGGCGGAGTAAGGATTGCTATTTCGTCCAAGACATGAACTGTTAACGAGGAAGATTGCTTTAATTTCTTTATCACGTCAATGCGCGTCAACAGTACTTTCTTATCTTCCTCTAATTTTTTTATTTCATTTAAAATCTTTGCATATTGCTGTTTTTCAGCCTCTATGCTATCATTCTCTTTCTGCAATTTACTGGCATAGTTAGCTTGATAAAGTGCGAACGTTGCGAGCATGGTGAGAAAGAGGAGAAAGGCAGCTACCGAAAAGACTATCTGCCTTATGGCCTTATTGCGGCGCTTTATTTCCCGAATGGGTAACAGATTGATATGTATCATGATAGTTTCAAAAAGCTGCTGACCGGATAGCAAGGCCGGCGGCGATAGCCATCTCTGGCGCTATTGAGTTGAGATAATGTCGATCAATCGTTTCTTCATCAAAAACCATATCGGCAAAAGGATTGAATGCAATCACTTTTAATCCCGTTTCGCGGCTAATATAATCCAACAACCCGCTGACCTTTGCCCCACCCCCGCTTAAAACAAGTGATTTTAAAGGTTTGTCGGGATTATTGGCCGAGTAAAGATCAAGGGCTTTTTTTATTTCAAGCACCCATTGTGTGCATATTTGTGAAAAAATCTCTTCTATTTTCCCCAGACGTTCTGTTGCCGGTATTATTCCAAGCTTTATCTTTTCAGCTTCTAGGTAATCAATGTTTAGCTTGTCCGCGAGTTGATGGGTCAACTGTTCACTGCCAACAACGATGTCTCGAGCGAGAACTGACACCCCGTCCGAAATGATATTGATGTTCATTTTGGATGCCCCGATATCAACAAGCGCCACGTTCTCAACCTGTTCCGTCGTGGTCTCCCAAATATTTTCCAAAGCGAATCCATCGACATCAATTAACACGGTTTTCAACTTAAGCCCCTGCAGCATATCGAGGTAATCGTTGATCACTTCTTTTTTCGCTGCCACCAGCATTACGTCATATCGGCCAGTTTCTTCACGTCTAGAAGGAAGCTTTTGAAAATCAAGATAAATATCCTTAATGTCAAATGGAATATACTGCTCTGCTTCAGCCTTGATATATTCGGCCAAAGCATCATCACTCATCGCCTCAAGATTGATTTTTTTGACGATTACTGAATAACCCGATATGGAGATACCAATTCTTTTGTTTTTGATTTTAAGGTTTTTCAACAAAGACGAAATAACTTTACCTACCGCCTCAGGTTCTTGTAACACACCGTCTTCCACCGCCCCTTGCGGAAGAGCAGCACTACCAACAGCCAATAGCCTGTAGCCCTTGCCAGCTTTTTGCAATTGACAAATCTTCACTGCGTGCGAACCGATATCGACACCTATTATCAGGTTATCTTTTTGTGCCATACTCTTTCCCATCCCTCTTCGGCGGCGGCAATCTTGATTAACGGCATAGATTACATCTATTTTTTTTGCTTTTTAATATTAAGCGCATAAAATATTCTCTTTGTCAAGCGATCAGCTGAATTTTACTCGAATTATTCACGATAGTTCAAACTAAAGTTGTTCGAGCCATTTTTTTGGCCAACACCTGCTTTGTCGCAACCCAATAACGCCCCATACCCATCCCGCTCGACCATCCAACCTTTGATCACAATTCAATTCCAATCAAAATAAATCCATTAAAACAATTAGCTACGCCAACGGTATCCCCAATTGCTCAATCCAGTCAAAAAACTATCGCTATCAATTTCTCATGCAAATATCGAACCAATTCGGCAACCACTTCCTTGGCTAATTTTTCGCACGACTCACAAAATGTTAACATAGCAAGGCAGACACCGGCCCGACTAATTGGAACAGCAGATCTTCATCCTGTGAGTTGCGAATTGGCCAGACAATTCAAGGTTCAACCTATTTTTATCACTGATACAGTTATTCGCTACCGTCCCTACGCGGACAGTGTGCCTGCGATTTATCAGCTCCAGTCGCCCGCTTGTCTTCGGAGATTTCCTGCAACTGCTCGCGGAGGAGGTCCTGCAGGACTAGAGAGGCCTCCTCTAGTCCCCCTTCCTGTCCCTTCTGCACAGAGCTAAAAAAATGTTCGCAGATTTCCCTATGGCTCCTGTCCCAGTGGCTGGTGTAGCCGCTTTTGCCGCGCGCAGGCTGCTGCAGACAGTTCCTCTGTTCATAATCACGGCGCCCGTGGGCCCAATTGATCACATGCGAATAAAACAACAGCCCCCGGTCCAGGATGATATAGAGCAGCTGGATGTTGGTGACCGGTCCTACCTGCAACTGCTCGCCCCCCATCTTCATACCCAGCAAGCGGACACCAGAGAGCAAATCCTTACCCTTGAGGGCGGTGGCTCCGGCTCCGATCAGTCCACCTATCGTTGAGAAAAGACCAAAGGACGAGCCGATGGTGGCGGCATCAATACCAACCCCTAACACCGCGCCGCCCAAGGCTCCAGCTAGGATAATCTGCCGATCGCTCAACCCCAAAAATTCCCAGGTCCGTTTACTGAACAGGTCCTCGGCAAGAACCGATTGAGACGGCAGGTCCAGTTTGAAAATATTATGTTTGAACAACTGCCGGATAGCCTGTTGGGCCTGCTGTTCCTTGGTGGCAACGTACTGTTGATATTGCCAGTGCAACTCTAGACGCTTTATACGCTCCTCGTCCTTATTGCAGTGCACGGTCCGCCGGTAGGTCAAAATATCCTGCAGCAGGGTCGCCAGGATGGTAGCGGTCCGCATGTTCCGCACCTCCCAATCCTCCTGGAAGGCATCGATCACGGATCTGAGGACCGGTTCCAACTGTTGATCGATAGCCTTAAGGCTCTCCAGCAGGTCGATACGTTGCCGGTAATTGGCCCGGCAGGAGTTGAACAAACGTACCGCGTTAAAATGTTTGCGAAATTCGTTTTGCCACTGAGGAAGATAGGCGGCATCCTCTTCCTTGCAGTTAATCACTGCCATCCGGGGCGCACCGCTGAGGCGGAGAATCTCCATTTCAGCCCGGTCGACATGCCGGAGCGGCCGCGAACCATCAACCACAAAAATGACCCCAGCCCCGGCCGCCACAGGCCTAAGCAATTCGCAGTCGTCGTGGAAAGCCGGATCGCCTCGGTGGGCAGCGAGAAATGAGTCCAGCAGCCCCTCTTCCGGCCCCTGATACCCCTGGAGCCATTGCAGGGTCTGACGCGGATTCTGAAACCCTGGGGTATCGATAAAACGAATGATCTCCCGGCCATCGATACGCACCGGAAATACCTGACAGGCAATGGTTTCACCGGGGATGGGACTGACACGCACCGAGTCATCTTCTGCCAGGGTGGAGAGGACGGACGACTTCCCCTCGTTAGGATGACCGATGATGGCAAATTCCGGAACAGTATTCGGATTCATGGCTGCACAAGGGCGAGGACGTCAAGGCAGGAGTCGCCAATCGCCAGCATTTTCTGCTCCCAGATCCGCAGATGCTCCGGGTTAACAGGTGTAAAGATCGTCTGGAGCGAGGGCTTGCCGAGCAGCAGAATAGTGATGGGGACCGTTTCCCCTACAGCACGCCGGATACCCCGCAGCAATGATTCAGTTTCCCGCAGGGGCGGCTGCCAGGCCTCCTGCAGCAGTAACACACCGGGGATAGCCGTGGAGTCGGTGGCACTAATCAAAGGGACGAAACTCTCCGCCTCGGTTGTTCCTGGCGCACCGAAACGGAGGCATTCAACACCGGAAGCCCTGGCTCCCGGGCCAAGCAGGTCGATCAACTCCGTCAGGGGGCAATCGTCATAGAGTTCGTCTGGGATCAACACAAACCAGGGGCCGCAACCAGAAAACGGTAGTATCTCCTGCCTAGCAGCAACCCGCTCTGTTGCCGACACCAAGTCCGGCCGGGATACTGAAAAAAACACCTCTGACGTTGCGGTTATCCCGTTGGTGTCAATCCTGGGTGCTGCCATCCGCTGCAGAAGAGGTCGAATTCCCAAGGTAGCGAAATGCAGCCGGTCCAGGGCCCGCGCCTGCTGCCTCATCCCCAGCGCAAGAAGGGCGAGCCGTGGCAGAAGACCATAAACCACCACCGCACTACAAAGAAACGGCCACCAGGAAATCAAATCACCTGTTGCCAGGTGGGCCATCCCCTCCTTCAACACCATTTGACTGCCCTGGATCTGCCCCAGGCTGGGATAGGCATGGGGCACGGCCCAGGACCAGGGCAGGGCTATCCACTGCACCAGACGGGCTACCGCCTCGGCGGAGAGTTCCAGGCTCGACTGCCAGCCAAAGGCGATATCGGCAAAGGCCACCTTGGCCAGGGTGGCGCCGAACACCCCGAGATTAAAACCAATGCCACCCAGTTGCACCAGCATAAAGGCAGGCCAGATGAACAGGGCCGCAAGCTCCCTGCGCTGCTGCACTCCGCCCACAAGCGCGGCCAGGTCGAGCCGTTGCCGGCCGCTCATTTTCCGCTGCAGCCTGCGGCGCAATCCGTCGAGTCCACGCATCAGCAGACGGCCGATAAGGACGTAAAGAACCGTGGATTCCATGGGGATTCGCCGGAACCGGCGATAGAGGAGAAAAACCGCCTGCAGGCCGAGAAACACCAACTGCAGGAATACGCACAGGCCGAAATAGACCGAAACATTAAGGGGAACGTCCCCTGCATAAATCAGCAGCGATCCTGCCAGACCTATACCGGTCAACAAGCCCCCCAAAAAAAACAACAGCCGGCAGATTGCGACCAGTTCCCGCCACACGGCCCCAGGCAGGACTATCCCTTCGTGGCCTTTTTCCTGCAGAAATTGCAACCGCCGCATGCTCAACCATTTCCGCACCAGCAGCCGGGGCGGGATATCGTCTGCCTTGCCCAACTGCGGTTCGATCTTTGCCAGATAGATGATGCGGTCCCGTTTGGCGAGAGCCGCCTCCCCTTTTTTCGACCGCAGTTCTTCATCGATCTGAAAAAATAAATGCAGATCGATGAGATCAGCGATGTTCCAAAGGTTCTTCACAGCGGGAACTCCAGGGGCGGGATAGGGATCTGATAACGGCTATAAAGATTGTGGAACTGAGACATTTCTTTCAATAATAGATGTAATTTCCAGAGGCGCCATCCGGGCCTGGCGACATTTCCTGCTCCGATGTCGCAGCCGCACGGCCAAGACACACCTTCCTCACAGAAAAATGTCCGGACAAGGTTGACTGACTGGCCGGAGAATTTCTCAGACCGGTTGTCTTCCTTCAAGAAAATAGGTGGACTGGAGGCCCTTGCCTTTCATCTCCACGTTGAGGGGACAGGAGAACACAAACTCATTTTGCAAAAGCTGGTAGACATCGGTCGAGACATTGATGTGCATGGGCAGAGAGAGCCTTTCCAGCCTAGAGGCAATGTTGACCGTATCGCCGAAAATGTCATAGAGATATTTTTTGGTGCCGACTATACCACCCACCACCGGACCTGAATGCATACCTATCCGTACCTGCCATTGCAGGGTAGTCGTCCGATTGCGCTCTGTCAGGTAGGCGATCATCTCCAAGGCGGCGTCCGCCATGGCCTGGACATGCCGGTCGTTTTTATCTGGGATGCCGCACACACAGAGATAGGCGTCGCCGATGGTCTTCATCCGCTCACAGCGATTGGCTTCGGCGATCCGGTCAAAGGCGGTGAACAGGATATTGAGCTCTCCGATCAGAACCTCAGGTTCCAGGATTGCAGCCGATGCCGTAAACTCGACAATATCGACAAAACAGACGGTGACATCGGCAAAGCACTGAGGCGTGCAAAAGCCTTTTTCCATGAGCTCCCGGGCCACCCTTGCCGGCAGCACATTGAGCAGCAAGGCTTCTGACTTCTGTTTCTCCATGCCAATCAGGCGATTTTTCTCTTCAAGTTGTCGCTGCAGGCGACAGATTTTCAAATGCGTGCTGATTCTGGCCAACACTTCAGCGGGATGAAATGGTTTGGTGATATAATCCACTCCGCCGGCTGCAAAGCCGTTGAGCTTATCAGTAGTGTTGTCGAGAGATGAAATGAAAATAACCGGAATATCGCTCAGGGCTGGCAGCTGCTTCAAGAGTCGGCAGAGTTCGAACCCATCCATCTCCGGCATAAGGATATCAAGAACGATCAGGTCTGGCACCTCCGCTTGCAGCAGGACGAAGGCCTCCTTGCCATGATTGGCGGTACGGATCCTGTACCCCTCACGTTCCAGCAGATTCACAAGAATCTTCTGGTTGACGGGGGAATCCTCAACGACCAGGATAGTGGCTTGGCCAGAATTCATAGAGACCTCGGCGGGCACGGGATCATCAAGCCGGGCGGCTGCCCTGACGGGCTAGCTGCTGCAAGGCCATATCCATGATCACCAAAGCTGCCATGGACTCGACAATAGGTACAGCCCGCGGCACCACGCAGGGATCATGCCGCCCCTTGGCCGCAAGCACGACCTTCTCGCCATTAAAATCAACGGTTTGCTGCTCCATGCCGATAGTGGCCACCGGCTTGAACCCTACCCGGAAGACAATAGGTTCGCCGTTGCTGATTCCACCCTGAATGCCGCCGCTGTAGTTGGTCCGCGTTCCCAGTCGTGTCGTTTTCTTGACAAAGGTGTCATTGTGCTGACTGCCACGCATACGGGTACCGGCAAATCCGGACCCGATGTCAAAGCCCTTGGTAGCAGGCAAGGAGAGCATGGCCTGGGCCAACCGTGCCTCCAGTTTGTCAAAGACCGGTTCGCCCAAGCCGATAGGCACCCCGCGGCAGACACAGGTGAGGATGCCGCCGATGGAGTCTTTGGCCGCAAGAACCTCATTGACCAACGCCTCCATACGCTCTGCAACAGCCGTATCGGGGCAGCGAATGAGACTGGCATCGACCTCCGGCCTGCTGATGGCCTCCAGGTCAACCGGTGGGGCCTCAATATCGCCGACCGCACTCACCCAGGCGACGATCTCAATACCGTAGGTCTGGCGCAGCCATTTTTCGGCAATAGCCCCGGCAGCCACCCGGCCGATGGTCTCACGGGCACTCGATCGGCCGCCGCCGCTCGAAGCCCGGATACCGTATTTCATCTGGTAGGTAAAATCAGCGTGGGAAGGACGCGGTATCCGGCTCATCTCACCGTAATCCTGAGGGCGCTGATCCTTGTTGTTGATCAGCAGCATTATAGGGGTTCCCAGGGTCCGGCCGAATTCGGTGCCCGAATAGATGGTGACCTGATCGGCCTCCTGGCGAGGGGTGGTCAGATCGCTCTGACCCGGTCTCCGGCGCGACAACTGCGGCTGAATATCCGCCTCAGTCAGCTCCAGCCCAGGCGGACAGCCGTCAACGATGGCCCCGACCCCCTTACAATGTGATTCACCAAAAGTCGTTACCCTGTAGAGTGTTCCCAGCGTACTGGACATCACGCCTCTCCTTGCTCTCTATACGTTATACGCAAATTGCGATTTTTTTTATATCCTGGGTGGCGGAGTTGCCGCAGCTGTTCCTGCCGATCCTGATCCGAATGCATTTTGCCTGTTCCCCGGATGATCGGTTTGTTGTACATAGTGCGCTGAGAACAACCAGTTGCCTGGCCGGATAATAGCGCCGATAACCGCCAGCGTCAATGCCGATCGAAAATCCGAACAGGGCTCTGAGACCAGCACTTCCGCTATGCCCCTATCCCGAAAAATCATTCACATCGACATGGATGCCTTTTTCGCCTCAGTCGAACAGCGCGACCACCCCGAACTGCGAGACCTGCCGGTCATTGTCGGCGGTGATCCCAAAGGCCGGGGTGTCGTGGCCGCCTGCTCCTACGAGGCCCGTGCCTTCGGAATTCACTCGGCCATGGCCTGCGCCCGAGCGCAGCGCCTCTGTCCTCGCGCCGTTTTCGTCAAGCCGCGGATGGAGCGATACCAGCAGATCTCCCGGGAGATCATGGCCCTTTTTTATCAATTCACCACCCTGGTGGAGCCACTTTCCGTGGATGAGGCCTTTCTCGATGTCACCTGCAACCACAAGGGGGAGCCGTCCGCTACCCGGATTGCCCAGGCACTCCGCCAGACGATCCATGAGGCCACCGGGTTGACCGCCTCTGCCGGCGTCTCCTGCAACAAGTTCCTGGCTAAGATCGCCTCCGGCCATAACAAGCCCAACGGCATCACTGTCATTCCGCCGGATCGGGCGCTGGCCTTTATCGGCACGCTGCCGGTCGGCAAATTTTACGGGGTCGGCGGGGTCACTGAAAAAAAGATGCACAGCCTGGGGATTCGTACCGGGGGCGATTTGCTCCGTTTTTCCCGGCAGCAACTGGTGGCAATGTTCGGTAAAACCGGCCTATTCTTTTACGATATTGCCCACGGTCAGGATAAACGCCCGGTGGAGCCGAGCAGAATTCGCAAATCCATCGGCACGGAAACCACTTTTGCAGAAGATATTGTCGAGTTCGAACAGGTGCTAGCCATTGTCTCCGGCCTCGCTGATCAAGTTGCCCTGCTTCTGGAGCAAAAAAAGACCGGCGGCCGGACCTTGTCCCTCAAGCTCAGATACAGTGATTTCACCACCATTACCCGTTCCTGCACCTCACCCAGAGGCTATTTCGCCGCAACCGAGATGCTGGCCCAGCTGCCCCGTCTCCTGGCGGCAACCGAGGCCGGCCGAAGAAAAATCCGCTTGCTGGGAGTTACGGTTTCCAATCTCTTCCCTGAAAAAGAGCGATCGCTGCTGCGGCACCGGCAGTTGCCTCTACCCTTTCCTCCAGGCAAATTTCCCGGAGATCCACTCACCTCAACCGCTGCAACGCAGACGGTAACCCATTAAAGGCCCGCCCCTTTTCCCGCTGGATAATAGGCTCCCAAAAAGGCTTCACCGGCACGAGTCGTTCAACAACCTTTCCGCCAATTTCTGCCCTTGTTCCAAAGCTTCAACCCGCTGCGCCTGACTATGGCCGTATTTCGGGTAGTGGTGTCGCAACCAGGAATAGCGCCGTCGCGCAAGTTCGCCCCCCCTTAGCTTCAGAAGAAGGCCGATGGAGCGCCACGGTTCCTTTACAGGGTGCGAGAACACGATTGGCGGCGCAACGGTGGCACCGAATCGACGAAGACGCCTTTTAAGCGTCCAATAATGCAGAAACCAATATGCCCTGCAGGAGATAAACGGCACCACCAATTGACCGCCACAGACGTCTTTGCCGTAACGATCCAAAAAATCGAGCACCGGCCCGCTCGGGTTATACGACCAGGTCGGCCCGGCCAGGACAATACAATCCCAGGAGGCATAACATTGTGCGGACACCGGCTTGATTGCCATGCGCCTTTGCAAAAAGGTCATGAGCATCGCCGATGCCAGGCGCAAAGTGGTTGCAAAAGGAAAGGAATAGGGGGTAATCGGTTCAAGCCGTTCCTGGACGACCTCAATACCTGCACTTTCCAAACCAGCGATGAATGCCTTCAATTGTATCTTGGTTTGCTGGGTATAGGAGTAATACACGATGAGTACATGCTTTTTGGACATAGTGAATCCTTGGAGCCATACTTTTTAAACGGCTTCAGAAGACTGGGATTTTCTGGAACAAGACACTGAGCCCCTAATGTGACAAACCCAAGTCTCCTCTCCCCCTCCACATTATTCCTGAACCAAGGGACTGGTCCAGGACTTCCCGGAGACGGCCTCGCTGCACAATTCTTCCAGCTGACAAACGACTCGTTCCAACTCGGTACCCTCCGGTCGCGGCATTTCCTTGAATCCTTCAAGCAGGACGGCCGATTGCAGTCTTGACAGTTCAACCTGATCTTCAATCTGGTCGACAGCCATACGGATGGTCATGGTGAGGTACTCTTCCGCCCGAAGCGTCTGGTGCTGAAAACCGGCTCGATCCCGAAACCGCTTAATCATAAATTCGCCAATATCATACAGGCAGTGACTGGCCACCCCACTGCCGAACCCCACGATCATTGGCAAAAAAGTAATCGTGTGGGCATGCTGCTGCATCATCGGCCGATTTCTGGTGCGGATAACTGTAACGATTAACTGATACAGCATGCGGATATACGAATGCAAAACCGTTATGTCGATAGCACCCAACAATTTGCTGTCTTCCATATGGATACCAGGCTGATCCGTGTCCAGCAGCTGCAGCGCTATCGTTTCGATGGTCTGGTCGCGGGACGCTTCCAGGGCATAGCACAACAGCTCATGCAGGACCACATGCGGACGCTCTCCTGCCTTACGGAGCATGGCCTCATTCCAGCTCTGCCAGAGTTCCGGGTTTTTCTTCATATTATCGATGAGAAAGACCAGGCGCCGAGTAATGGATTTGCGAGGGGTGGGCCGCCAGGACAGCTCACGACGGGTCCGAGAACTATCGGCGACCAGCTGCTGATCAACGTATTGCAGCATCCACTGTTGTTCAAAGGATTCTTTCCCCTGCAGGCGGCAGAGCAACCGTCGTGCCAGAATCATGGGGGCGAGCAGCCACTTGTTGACAAACAGGGGTTGAAGGTTTTTTTTGTAGTGAAACTGAGTGGCAATGCGAAAAAGTTCCAGGTGAGAAACCGCGCCGTCGGGGCCGGCAAGGAAGGTGCAGAGCGGTTCCAGGCTATCGCTCTTCTCGATCACCCGCAGAAAAAACTGCACCAGATCCTGGACGTGGATATAGGGGAGAGCGGATTGACCACGCCCGGCAATGATACGTGACTCCAACAACTTGCCGGAGAGCCAGTTGTTGAGCAGGCTATAAAGGGGCGGATACTCGCACCAGTCGCTGAACACCGCCGCTATGCGGACAATGGTGCCGGGAACCCACTGTGCATATTCCTTGACCAACTCCTCTCCGGCCCGTTTGCTCCGGGCGTAGGGCATCTCGGCATCAGGCGGGGTTTCCTCAGTCACCACTGGGCCAAATGGACAGGCGGCCTGCGAACTGGCAAAAATAAATCGTTTGACGCCAAGCTCTTTGGCCAACTCCAGCATGTTTTTCGTGCCCTGGATGTTGGTCCGGGTGTATTCGGGGTGGTTCTGGTTGGTGAAATCGTAATATCCGGCCAGACTAACGACATAGTCCACACCGCCGTGATCCCGCACCCGCTGCACAAGATCCTGCAACATTGCCCAATCAGCGATATCCACCTGGGTCCAGCGGAGATTGGCATCCGGTTGCACTCCGGCCTCATCCATGGAACGTCGGGCAATACAGAACAACCGGAATTTTCCGATCGCCGCCTTGATGAAATTCCGTCCCACAAAACCGGAAGCTCCGGTCAATATCAATCCCGGCAGCCTATGATCCATTTTCCGTCCTCCTCAACATGCCCTTCACCACCTGTACGGCGTTGTCCACGGGCAATGGCGTGGGTTGCATGGATAGTGAAGGATGATCATTCTGTCAAGAATCAGCACAGCGTGTACCTAATTTTCAGAAAATGGCACAAATTGCACAAAGGCGGCGTGGATTTCTTCCTTGGCGACATCCCCCCAGTAGTACCCTGAATCATGATCCCCGGGATTATATCCCTTGGGGCCTGTTGACAGGCCGGCTTATTCGCCCCCCTGCTGCCTGAGTTTCCCACCCAATCCGGAATAGCGGACCACCCGGCGCTCTACGGCCCGGAGGATGAGTTCCTTGCGGCCGTAGACGATAAGGGCTTCCCGCGCCCTGGTGATTCCGGTGTAGAGCAGTTCCCGGCTGAGGATGGGGACATCCTCATGGGGTAGGAGCAGGAGGACTTCCCCGAATTCCGAGCCCTGGGATTTATGGACGGTGATGGCGTATGAGGTCTGCCAGGGCGGCAGGCGGGACAGCGCGATCGGCCGGATAGTGTCGTGGTCGTGCGGAAACCAGACCTGGAGCATGCCCTGGGCATCGGGCCAGACTATACCGGTGTCGCCGTTAAAAAGGTTCAGGTTGTAATCGTTGCGCAGGATGATGATCGGCATGCCAGGGTAGCAGTGCTCACCCGTTCCGATAACGCCCTGGCGACGAAAAAAAGTCTCCACCAGACGGTTGATGCCGTCAACCCCGCTTGGCCCTTCGCGCAAGGCGCAAAGAATTCGGCGCTGTCCCAGTTCCTGGAGCGCAACCTGCGCCGATGGCGCTGAAAAAAGCGGACTAAAGAACCGCTCAAGCTGGTCCTGAAGCCAAGCCGTCGCTCCTGCCGGTTCCACGCACTGCAGGTCCGGATAGGCCTGCTCCAAGACTGCCTCCAAGACCTCACCCCTGCCGGAGTTAATGGCCCGGGCCAGGGCATTAATACCGCTGGCCTCTCGGAATCGGTGGCTGGTATGCAGGAGGACAATGGTATCAGCCATGGCATCGAGCGCTCCGGCGACGGTATAGGTCGACCCGGTGAGTTCCTGCAGATGACTGGTGAGCGCGGGTGACCAGCCGCCGTCTCCGCTACCGCAGATGTCGCCGAACAGGTTGCCGGCCTCCACCGAGGCCAGTTGGTCACGGTCTCCCAAAAGGATGACCCGGCAGGATGACGGTAAGGCGGCAAGCAGGGCCGCCATCAGGGGCACGTCGATCATCGAGGCTTCATCGAGGATCAGCAGGTCCAGGTGGAGTGGATTGGCACGGTGATGGATAAATCCGGGGGGGGAGGAGCGGAACCCCAGCAGCCGGTGCAGCGTCTGGGCCTGCTCGGGAATCAAATCAGCCCATTTCGAGGGCAACGTGGTTTTGGCGGTACGGATCGATTGCTGGAGCCGCAGGGCCGCCTTGCCGGTGGGAGCGGCCAGGCCTATCCGCAATTTTTGGGACCCGAGTGCAGTCAATGCGGCCAGGATGCGGGCCACGGTATAGGTCTTCCCGGTTCCGGGTCCGCCGGAGATCACCACAAAGCGTTTGACCAGAGCCAGCGCAGCGGCGGTTCGCTGCCAGTCGACAGCCGGCGACGTTGCGTCGGCCGCAGGAAAGAGTTCGGCCAACAGGAGCTCGGCTCTGGCCGCAGGGATGCCTGCAAAGCCTTGCGACCGCTCACCCAAGGCCTGAGCGATGATCGCCTCGTACCGAAAAAATCGGAGCAGGTAGAGCCGGTTCGCCTCATCAAGAATCAAGGGGCAATGGTCGCCGGGGCGGCCGACCACCGGGGTCGCCAGCAGGGCCTGCCGAACCGCGACGGTATTGATGAACCGAGCGCTGTCCAGCCCTGCCTCAGCAAGTCGATCGGCCACTGCGGACAGGGGCAGACAGGTGTGGCCCTGTCCGGTTGCCCAACTGGCAAAGGCCGCAGCAATGGGCAGTTCCGGACAGGTCCCGCCGGACAAGCGGGCCAGCAGACGTCCTGCCTGGACATCAATGGGACGCAGGACGCGGGCGGCAAGCAACGAGTTGAGAACGGTCATCGTACCACCTCCCCGCCGCAGCAGCAGGCATCCAGCTGGTCGATCAGGGCCTGGTCGGGGCGGGCGGCATAAATGCCCGTACCCGGCGGGTGCTGCGGGTGCATGGCCCGAAGAAACAGATAATACGCCCCGCCGAAGTGGGTCTCGTAGGCATACCCGGCGATCCGGCTGCGGAGAAAACGATGCAGGGCCAGGGTATAAATGAGCGATTGGAGATGATACTGGTGGCTGTCCATGCACCCGGCCAAGGCCTCTGGGCCGTAGTGACGGAGATNGAAACCAAGGTGGTTGGATTTGTAGTCAACCAGGAAGTAGCGGCCCTGATACCGGAAGACCAGATCAATGAACCCCTTCATCAAGCCCAGCAGGGAGGTGCCGACGGCGGCCAGGGGCGACAGACCGATGGTGTCGAGGAGCTCGTTGAAGCGCCGGATATTGACCTGTTCCAGGGGGAAAAGAAAGCTGAGCTCGTTGATCCGGTCGCTGGCCTCCAGCTGCCCCAAACGGCAACTGCCCGGCAGTTCGACCCCGAGCAGAGCATCCAGCCAGCGGACTGTAGCCGCCAGCCAGCGGCGATCGATCCCACCCTGTTCCAGGACCTCGCCCACCAGGGGCTGCTGCTCCAGGGCCGACCGGTTGCAATCCAACCGTTCCAGCAGGGCGTGCAGGCAGGTGCCGGCCGCCGGTCCACGGGGGAAGGTAAAAATGGAGATAAAATCTTCGGGTTCCATCGGTTGGAGAGCGCTCGACTCGTCCCGGTCCGGAGGGCTGTCGGTGCCGGCGGTCAGCCGGGAATAACTGGTCATCGACCAGCCGGGATTGATCCGGCCCTGAAAGGATTTCGCGTGCAGGGCGGGGGACTCACCCACGGCGGACCGTCGGGTAGTGGCGAAGCTCTCAGGAAAGGGGGTGATGGCGATCACCGGCGCCGACTCGTTCAAGCACGCAAGGTCGCCAAGCAGGGCCGTATCGGTATCGGGGACAAGGCCCCGATGGAGGAGATAGGCCAGTCCGGTCCGCTCAACCCCCTTCACCCGTCCCCAGCAGAACAGGCAGCAGCATTTCGCCCGGGTCACTGCCACATAGAGCAGGCGTAACTCCTCGGCCAGCTGCTCCTCTTCGGCCCAGCGGCGGTGTTCCTCCGTGCCGGTACCGAGATCGATGGTGGCCTGCAGGGTCTGGCGGTGATGAAAGCTCAGGGGCTGAGTATCGGGCAGCGAGCGCATCGCCCAAAGGAAGGGGAGGAAGACCACGGGAAATTCCAGCCCCTTGGCCCGGTGGATGGTCACAATCCGGATCAGCTGTTCGTCGTTTTCCAGGCGAGTCAATTGGTTGGCGGCGTTGTGGTCCGGGGCATAGAGCTGTTGCCGAAACCAGCGGAGCAGCCCTGCCATGCCGTGCTGAGCAGCCGGGCTCTCCTGGAGCAGTTCGGCCAGGTGCAGAAAGTTGGTCAGGCTCCGTTCACCGCCGGGCAGGGCCGAGAGGCGACGGGTCACCTTTTGATTGGCCATCAGGTGCTGGAACATGGCCATGAATCCCTGATCGCGCCAGAGCTGCTGGTACTGGAGCATGACGGTCAACTGGGCATCCCAGCTCTGTTGATCGTTATGCAAGGCCTGGAGGTCCTCTCCGGTGCAGCCAAAGAGGTCGGTGGCCAGGCAGGTGCGGATTCGGGCGGGCTGGGAGAGATCGGTCAGGGCCGCCAGCACCAGGGCCAACTGTCCGGCCTCCTCGGTGGCAAAGACCGAATGCTGGCTGTAATAGACGCTGTGCAGGCCACGGCGCCGCAGCCCTTGCTGCATGGCTTCGGCCTCCCGGTGCGTACGGACCAGAATGGCAATATCACCGGTGGTGAGCGGCGTGCCGCCAATAGTCGCCCGGCCGCCATCGGCCTCTGCCAGGAGATGCATGATGGTGTCGGTGCAGAAATCGACGGCGGCCCGCTCAGCCCGGTCCTTGCTGATCAAGGGGGATTTCTCGTTGCGCAGCGCCTCGCTGTCCAGAATCAGTCCGGTCAAGAGGGAGGCCGGGGCGTCGCCCAGCAACAGCGGCGGAATTTCGGCCTCGGCGGCGGCCAGAACCGGGTAAAAACCGATATCGTCGGTAAAAACAAAGGCATCGGCCCGGCGACCGAACAGGGTGTTCACCGCCCCCACCATGCCGGGAGTCGAGCGATAATTGGTGGCCAGGGTGTAACGGTTGGCCGGAGGGGTATCGCGGCGGGCCTGGATATAAGTGAAGATGTCGGCACCGCGGAAAGAGTAAATCGCCTGTTTGGGATCGCCGATCATGAACAGGGTCCGAGGTCCCTGCCCATAAATTTGAGCGAACAAGCGATATTGCACCGGATCGGTATCCTGGAATTCATCGACCAGGGCCACCGGAAAACGCGCCCCAATCCCTGCCACCAGCTGTACTCCGGTCCCAGGCCGGTCCAGGGCCGCTGCCAGGCGGGTGAGCAGATCATCAAAGGAGAGCCAGCCCTGCTGGTGCTTGCGCCGCTCCAGCTCATGCTGCAGGGAAATCCGGGCCTCGTGTAGGACACCGAAGCGCAGGCCGAAGAGATACGCCTGGAGAGAGGCAAGCAATTCGTCAAACAGAGAAAAGAAAGGGTGGGTTGGTGGTGGTGGTTTGCATTTCTTGAGGAGCAGGGCCGCCATCGTTGAGGCGGCCAGCTTGTCGATCCCCTTAGGCAGGAGCAGGGGCAGGGTGGAAAGTGCGGCCAGGCTGTCCATGGCCGCCAGCAGTTCCGGCACCCGGTCGTGGAGCCGATAGGCCTTGTCGTTGCGCTGCAGACAGGGATGCTCTTCCAGAATGGCCTGCACCTCGCCGCGAGCGAGGAACCAGGCCTGCTGCACCCGGATGAAAAGCGCTCGGCTTTGCGTCTCCAGGTAGTTGAGCTGGACCGGGTCCACAGCCGGCAGGATCTCGGCAACCAGGGCAGTGGCCGAAGCGCCGAGGGCTTTGAGTAATCCCATCGGTTCCTTCCAGGTAGCCGCGGCCCAAGCAGCTTCCTCGACTGGGGCTGGGTAGAAACGGTTACGCCAGAAATCCTCGATAATCTCGCGGCGGAGATCGATCTCGTTTTCCAGGAGCTCAAGATCAAACAGCGAGCCGGATTCAAAGGCGTGGTCCTGAAGGATGCGCTGACAAAAGCCATGGATGGTATAGATGGCGGCCTCATCCATGCGCACCAGGGCATCAACCAACAGCTTTTTGCCCAGGTCCGGGGGAACGGCGCCCAGCAGGGCGGCCAGTTGCGGATCCATCGGGCCCCGTTGCTCAAGGCCGTCGAGGGCCTCACGCAGTCGGCGGCGGATGCGGTCGCGCAGCTCGCCGGTGGCGGCCCTGGTGAACGTCACCACCAGGATCTGATCCACCTCCAGCTGGCGTTCAAGCAACAGGCGGAGAAAGAGCAGGGCCAAGGTGTAGGTCTTGCCGGTGCCGGCGCTGGCCTCGAGCAGACGACAGCCCTGGAGCGGAATGGCAAGGGGATCAAGCGGCTGCACGGTCGGCCTCCAGGTGAGCGAAGATCGGCCCGAAAAGGGCACTCAGCGTGATGAATTTGCTGTCCAGGGGATCAACCTCCTTGAAAAAATAGCGGTATTCCGGGCCATCGCCTTCGCCACCGCCTTGAAAGCTTTTTGCCCAAACTGCTCGAGCCTTTTGTTCCTCCCGGCCGGTCCCTGCAGCCTCGGCCCAGGCCCTGCTGGTTTCCGGGAAGAAGGGCAGCGGCGCGGAGAGACCCTGCCAGTAGAGATCGAGCAGTTCCCGGAGATAGAGCTCCGGATCGGCCACCGGCCTGAGGGTGTGAAGCCCCAAAGTGGGCGAACTCGGGGCGCGGTCCCGGGCCGCATGGATCGAGACCAAGGGCAAGTGCGATGGGGCCACCAGATTGAGCAGCAGATGCAGGATCCACAGCTCGATCAGGTCGGCACCCTTGAGCGCTCCGCTACGCCAGGTGACACGACCGCAGGGGCAGAGGTCGGTCAGCCAGCCGGTGAGCTGGAAGGGGCCAACGGTGCAATCGATCTCCAGCGGGGGAAGCGGGCTAGCCAGCAGGGGCCGCATCTGGTCGGCCATCTCACTACTGTCCTCTGCAATACCGATAAACTGGGCGCGGCCGAAGCCTCCCTGGGGCAGCTGGCCGCTGCTGGTCAGGCTAGCGAATACCTGCTCCGGCGATCGAGCTAGGAGCAGATCACGAACGGTAGTTTGACGGATCTGGTATTGCTGCAAAGAATCGAGCACAAACGTTTCGCTTTCCTCGATCCCGGCTTCCTCTTGCCGAAGCTGCAGGCCGACGATCTGCTCGAGGAAAAAACGGACAGGATGGCGCCAAAAACGGACCAGCGTGCGAATATCGACGACTCGCCATTCCGGCCCGGGTGGTTCCAGGGCGGCGGAGAGGAAGAGGCGAGGCTCGACCTTGCTGTCGGCGGGCTGCCAGGCCCGGTTGTAACTGGCAGTGGCGGCCGTACCGTCAAAACAGCGCGGGCTGAAGGGCTGCATCGGGTGTTTGGTGGTCAGGTGATCAACGGCGGTTCCCTCAGGGACGACACAGCTCTGGTTGAGATAATCCTGCAGCTCGCTGACCACCACCGAAGGCGGGGTTACGCTGTCGTCGCGTTGACTCCGGCCCACCCAGGAGAGGGCCAGCAGGTCGCGGGCGGAGAGCAGGGCTTCGAGGAAGAGATAGCGGTCGTCATGGCGGCGGTTGCGATCGCCGAGCCGGGGTTCACTCGCCATCAGATCAAAAGGCGCCGGGTGCTGGGAACGGGGAAAATCGCCATCGTTTAATCCCAGCAGCCAAATGATGCGGAAAGGCACCGAACGCATCGGCACCATATTGCAGAAGGTCACCCGGCCGCTGAGAAAGGCCTGACCACCTCCGGGCCGGGAAAGTGCCTCTTCCAGGTGGTGCTTGACCATGGCCGGCGTCATACTTGCTGTATAACCGGCGAGCAGGCAATGGGTTTTAAAGGAATTAATCGTCTCCCGCAGACTGGCCAAGCCCTGCTCCTCCAAGTCGGGATCGAAAAACGCCTCCACCATCGCCAGCAACCGCCCGCACCAGTCCTCGGCAGTACCGCTTTCCTCAAGGCGTCGACGCCAATATGCCAGGGTGTCGATCAGGGTCAGCAGCCCACCCAACGCACCCGCCTCGCTCCCGGTAAGGTCGGGATAGGGCAGGAGGCCCTGATACGATTCCTGGCACTCGCCCATCAGATAGCCCAGCAGCAGCCGGTCCAGACCGAACTGCCAGCTGTGTTGATGGTCGGCGTGCACCCCCAGTTGCTGCCGATGTTCCTGGTCCAGGCCCCAGTGGATACCCGATTCCCTGACCCAGGCATGCAGGCGCGGCAGGATGGCCTGATCCAGACCAAAGCGATGCTGCAAGGCCGTGGTCTCACAAAGGGCGAGAACCGACGAGGCGGTAAATCGTCCGCCAAACAGGGCGAGCAGTTCCAGGAAACAACGCACCACCGGCTGTTCCCGATGCAGGGACTGGTCGGCGATCGACCAGGGGATGCGGCGGTCCAGGCTCGCTTCGCCAAACACCCCGGCAATGGCGTCGGCGTAGGTTTGTATGTCCGGGGCGGTTACCAGGATATCCGCCGGGGTCAGATCCGGGTACTGCTGGAAACAATCGAGGAGACGGTCATGCAGGACCTGGATCTCACGCAGAGGGGAAAAACAGCGATGGAATTGCAGGGAACGGTCGGCGGCGTGCAGCAGATAGGGCTCCTGCTCCGCGGCGGACCGATCCTTGAGGTCGAGGATATCGTTTTGCAGGGTGGCCAGGAGGTGCGGGTGAACATTTTCCTGGTAGAGGTCGATCTCCTGCACCTGCCGGTCGAGTAGTTGCCGGAAAAAATCCTGCCCGGTTCGGCCCAGAGAAACCAGAAGAGGATTGCCCTGGTCATAGTAGGGAGCAAAACCGGATGCGGGAAGCATTTTTCCTTGCTTCTCCAGGCCGGCCAGCTGCCGAGCGGAGACCAAGTCGCCCCAGTAGTGGCGGCAGGGGCTGAGGTGAAAGAGATGGACTTCGGTCCAGCGGCTGATCTGCTCAATGATTTCCAGGTACACCGGGGCCAAGGAATTGATCCCGAACAGATGGAAACGCCGTGGCAGGTGCGCAGCATGATCGGCTGAGCCCATCAGGAGCCGATTGAATTGCGCGGACAGGCGGGCCCGATGCGGGGTGGCCGTGGCGGTCAATTGACGCCAGAGGAGCGCCTGCCAGTGATCCTCCTCCGGATCTTGTTCCCAGCGGGTCAGCAGATCCGGACGGTAGACCAGGTACTGGTCAAAGACCTCGCTCATCCGTGTTGCCAACTGATACTGCTTGCAGCCGTCAGCGTCGTCGCGCAGATAGGCGGCGATCTCCGCAAAGGCAGGATGGCCGAACCATTGCGGCAAAAGGGCGGCAATGCGCCAGCGCAGGACCGGTTTGGCAAAAAAATCCTCATCAGGAACCTCGCCCGAAATCCGGTGAAACAGGTCCCAGACAAAGCGGGCCGGCAGCGGGAAGTGAAGATGAGCCGCAATCCCGGTGGCAAAGGCGACCTGCTGAGCAACCCATTGCGCCATTCCCTGATTGTGCACCACGATAATTTCCGGGGCCAGGGGGTCGTCCAACGGCTCCCGCATAACATCGCAAAGCTGGTGAAAAAGGAGCTCCAGCCGGTTGGACTGATGAAGAAACAAAGGCGTCTCCTGCACAAGGTGTTGGGGATAAGGGTGCTGACCATTTGCGAAAGGGGTGGGGATAAGCAATGCACCCGATTTATCTTTTCGGCCAATGGATCCCGGTCAGCAATGAGAAGACAGCTTCGTAGATCCGCGGCTCGGAACTCGCTCTGGGACCGGCGACGTTAACGGTTGCAACCGGCATGGCCTGGAGCCAGTTTTCCACCAGAACGGCAGCTTGCATCCTGTCGACCAGTTCAAAATCGGTGTGCAAGAAAGGTCGGTCATGACGGATGGCCAGGGCTTCTGTCAGCGCAGAGCCCCCCGAAAGCGGCCCGAATGAGAAAATCAGCGTGCCGTCGGCAGTTAGAATATTTTTTTCGGTCCGGTCTCTGTATCGGGAAGAATGCAGCTCTCGCAGTGCATACCGCTGCGCCAAGGGCCCGTTTTCGGTTTTTCTGCCCTTTGGCAGCCAGCCGCCATAGGGAATATTCAGGGCAATGGCCGCATCAAGGGCGGCCTGATCGGCTCCCGTCTGTCCACCGGAAATAATCTTCATGCCAGTTTTACGATCCGGCAACCAAGGGGAAGCCCGCGTACGGCCAAGATATGTTTTTGCGTGATCATGCCCTCGTGCGTTCTGTGCTATTCATCTGCATACAGACCAGGATAATCCATCGCGCCGAGCTGTTCAACAGGGATTGAATCTGACCTGCAGACACTGATACGCAGACACCACAAATTGGGGAATCGCCTGTTTTCTTAGTGAACGGGATAAAAACCGTCACCGGATCGAAAAAGAGGGCCGTGGAGAGAAAAACTATTTGCCTGAAAAATCAATAAAATTACGCTGTCAACTGATTGCCTTAATACGATTTTTTTATTCAATTTCTTGACAAGAGCGAATCTGTACATTTATATGGAACGGTTTTAACTGCTGCAACCACTCAGCGTTGGTGCTTTATAAGTCTAGACCAAAAACTGGCTAACCCTTGCATAAAGAGGATAATGGTTACAGAAAATAGTGTAGAATCCGTCTTGTCCCGTCGATTTTTCCTTAAACAATCAACTCAGATAGCTTTAGGGCTCACCGTATTATCCGTACCGACAATCACATGTGCCAAGATTATTGGAAAACCCAAGGTTATGGGAAAATCCAAGATTCTAGGAAAACGCGCCCTCTCTTTTTATCACACCCATACGCAACAGGAACTCAATATCACCTATGCCTTGGGCAAGGTATATAATCCCAAGGCACTTGCACAAATCAACTATTTCCTGCGAGACTACCAGACCGGAAAAGCCCATCCGATCGACCCAAAACTTCTTGATATCCTTTGGTCCATTCAGGGACAAATGGGAAGCAAAGGGGTCTACGAAGTCATCTCAGGGTTCCGTTCTCCCTTAACGAACAGACAGTTACGAGAACATAGCTCTGGCGTGGCCGGGCACAGCCTGCACATGAAAGGGAAAGCGATTGATATTCGTTTTTCCGGGGCCGATACTGATCAGATTCACCAATGCGCCGTGGGAATGAAGAGTGGTGGAGTGGGGTATTATGCTAAATCGGACTTTGTCCATCTTGATACGGGGACGTACCGAACCTGGTAGGCTGGCACCCGTAGGAGTAGAGCAACCAGGCCCCCCATTTTGGGGCCTTATCGGAAAAGCAGGATCATTCCGGGCAATTTACCGGACAGGTTCTCAAGCAGATACATGCAGGGCCGGTCTCTCCGATCGTGACAGGCCTTCCGCGGCTGCCTGTAATCAATTGTTTAGCCCAACGGTGAAGATATGGAAGACCCTATTGCCGAAGAACTCGTCAATATTATAAAAAAGACCAAGGCATCAGACTACGAAGATGCCTTTGAACGTGCCTTTGAACTGACAAAGTCCTATGCAGGCTCTGCCAATGCGCAGGCCTCTGCTATTCCTTTTGTTTTTGAAAAACTTTTCGAACTGTTCGTCACCGGGAAAAATAAATCATGACGGACATTGGGAAAAAGACCGACGCTCTCTGTTCATCCACCGTTTAAAAAAATCTCCTTTGCAGCACGTCACCAAGGGCGACCGCAAACCTGCTTGCAGACCATCTCTATTCTCTCACCGCACCTGCAGCTGACGTTGCATCATCTGCAGATCCTTCCAAGCCGCTTTTTTCATATCCCCACATACCAAGAGAAAACGAGGATGAAAGGTGACCATGATCTGGATACTATCCCCAGCTTCCCCACCGTATCTATAGGAGTGGAATCTGCCACGCAAACGAACGACCGGCTCACTGCTCCCCAAGACTGATCGTGCGGCAGCCTCACCCATGGCGCAGATAATCTGCGGCCGAATCAGTTCGATCTCCCTGCGCAGATAGGCAAGACAGCACTGCTCACTCCCTCTTTCCGGTTGCCGGGCAGCTAGAGGGCAACATTTGACCGTGTTGGTGACATACACCTCTTCAGGTGCAAGCCCTATAGCCCGCATCATATTCCAGAGCATAGCATCTTCCGCCGCACCAAACAGGGTTTTCGGCAAAAATCCGCCTTCTTGACTGGAATAGTCGCCAATGATCAGAAGACGAGTCGCAACCGTTCCGACACCAAGCACCTGCCCCTGGCGCGCAGAAACCAAGTCGCATAAACGACAGTTTTCAATATCCAGGTGCAAGGATGTGAGTAGACCTGAGGTTGCAGCGGCGCTGGCAGGCTGTGGCATTGCGAAACGGGGAGGAGAAAAAGGCTGGGGTACCCGCTTGACAGGCTCCGCAGCGTTGAACTTTTCCCCCTTCCCTACCAGAAATTTCCGCAACCCCGACGTCAACGGATACGGCTCGACCCCCAATTGTAGATGAAACTGCAGACAGGTTCGGATGTCCGAGGCGAGAGCCACAACGGCGGAACGATTTGGCCGGACCTCACCCCCTTGTCCGTTGCTGTCGCAGCCGACAATTTTCTCAGCTGACAAAGTCTCCCCCTATGCTCATTTTAGGTCAGTACTCATAACTATCTTTCATGTGCAACGGGCCCCAACAAACGTAAAAGTAGAAATGATCGAACGGGATCGCCTACGACAGTTGCCGACATTGCATGTCCAGGCCTTAACGCCCCGATGCAAGGGCGTTATTTCTTTTTCTTGGGGGGATCAAACTCGTAAACGGTCTCATTTTTTTTCAAAAGCCCATGCTTCTTACGAGCCACCTCTTCAAGATAGGTGTCATCGGACTGCAACCGTTTGATATCCTTGGTCAGTTCAGCATTCTTGGCTTCAAGCTGGCTGTTTTCCTGCGTCAAGGCAGTTATTTCCCTTTGCATTTTTCGATAATGGAAATATCCTCGACCAGGTGCAAAAAAGATCCACAGCAGAAAAAAAACGGCCACGATCACACCAAGGGACCAGAGCATCCTTTTCTCTTGCCGGTTGTCTTCCGGTTTTTTTTTTTGTATCGCCATATTCCTCCTGACCCAACCGAGCTCAACGCCGATAGCCATGTCCCAAAATCAAAAAAAATGTCTGGTCAGCGCCTGTCTCACCGGATTGTGCACGCGATACGATGGACAAAGCAAAGGGAGCCCGGCCTGCCTGCAACAACTGGCCGCCTATCATTGGATACCGGTCTGCGCCGAACAGCTTGGCGGCCTGCCTACTCCACGCCCGCCTGCCAATCTGGTCAACGGCGATGGTCACGCCGTCCTGGCGGGCACTGCCCAGGTTATAGACCGTGACGGCAACGACCTGTCCACTCAGTTTATCCGAGGGGCATCCATGGTACTGGCCATCGCCCGGGCACAACGCATTGATCTCTGTTTTCTCAAGTCGGGCAGCCCGTCCTGTGGGCTGGACCCCCTTCCCGGAGTGACGGCAGCGCTGCTGACCGCCCACGGGATACAGGTCGTTGCCTTCTGACAGGGGGACTCCACGAACAAACCGCTCCCCTTGTCCTAATGGATTTTGCTTAGGTTCCGCCATTGGACTCGCCCTGCCCTACCCGATATTTTCTGAAGCATCCAGGCGCAGGATACGGATCAGCAATATCCCGGATTCGTACAGGAGGTACAAGGGAACACCCATAAGCGCCATATTGAAAACATCGGGGGTTGGCGTGAGCACGGCTGCAAGGATGGCGATAACCAATATTGCATACCGCCTGTTCTTTTCATAAGTCTTGCGGGTAATCACCCCCACTTGCGCACTGAATACCATGAAAACAGGGAGTTCAAAGATCACACCAAAGGCTAGGACAAACAAGGTGACAAAACTCACGAACTGATTGATAGAGATCACGGCCTGTAAATTCTGGGATTGAAAACTGAGCAAAAACTGGATCCCGTACGGCAGGGTCACCATATAACAGAACACGGTACCACCGTAAAAAAGGAAACAGGTGGCGAGAACAAACCAGAACAGCTTATGACCGGTTACGCCAAAGGGTTTACCAATAGCCTTCCACAGAACATGCATGCATAAAGGCATCAGCACATACAAAGCCCCAAAAAAAGCCATCTTAACATGTGCAAGGAAAGGCCCGGCCACGGAGAAAAAATAGAGATTCCCTCCCAGGTGCCCCTGAAAGACAGCGAGTAGTTGACTGGACAGAAAAAAGAACAGCAGGGTCATGCCCGCAAAAGCGATACCCAGCATCTTCACTGCACCCCGCAGTTCCAGAAGAAATATAACAAAAGTTTTACTTAATGCAGCCATAGTGTTTCCAACAGCTTGTAAGAATTTATTTTTTCCATCTGCAACTTGAAAAAGGTAGCAAAACCGAAGGATAAAAGCAATTGAATACCCGTTGCGTTTCCAGGAATGCCGTGATAAAAGCCGATGGAATCGGCAAACGTCGGCCTGTCAGACTGCAACCCTCTCCTCATCTCCTCCTAACTCATTAACACAGCTATGCTTGAATTACGCTTTGTCAGGGAAAACCTGGATCTGGTCCGAGAAAAAAGTCTCCACCGTGGGGTAGCCCCGCAGCTCATTGACCAATTTTCGCAAACCGACAATCGTCGCCTTGCGTTGCTTGCAGAGGTTGAAGCGCTGAAAAACCAGCGCAACACGGTTTCTAAAACAATCGCATCGCTGAAGCAGTCTGGAGAAGGCTTACAAGCAGAGCCTCTTATCCTCGAAATGCGCCTCGTTTCTGAGCAGATAAAAGAACTGGACATAACCCTGGCTGAGATCGAACTCCAGTTGCAGGATGTTATCATGTCCATACCCAATCTTTGCGATGCTTCCGTGCCGCCAGGGAAAGATGAGCAAGACAATGTGGAAATAAAACAATGGGGCGAAATCCCCGCCTTTTCCTTTGCGCCCCTGCCCCACTGGGAAATCGGCGAGCGGCTCGGCATCCTGGACTTCGAAACCGCTGCCCGGCTTGCAGGAGCTCGTTTTTCCTTGCTGAAAGGATTTGGCTCCAAACTGTCGAGGGCCTTGATCAATTTTTTTCTTGACCTGCATACCCAGCGGCACGGATACACCGAGGTACTGCCGCCGTTCATGGTCAACTCGAAAACCATGACCGGTACCGGACAGCTGCCGAAATTCAAGGATGAGCTGTTTAAAATCGAAGGGTGGGATTTATGGCTCATTCCCACCGCCGAGGTACCGGTAACCAACATCCATGCCGGTGCAACCCTTAATGAAGATGAGCTGCCGCTGAAGTACACGGCCTACACACCCTGCTTCCGTTCGGAGGCCGGATCATACGGCAAAGATACTCGAGGGCTCATCCGCCAGCACCAGTTTGAAAAAGTGGAACTGGTGAAATTCACCACCCCGGAAAGCTCATGGGAAGAATTGGAAAGCCTGCTGGCTGATGCAGAGGCTGCGTTGCAACTCCTTGGACTCCCCTACCGAGTCATCACCCTCTGCTCGGGCGACCTGGGATTTTCGTCGGCTAAAACCTATGACATTGAGGTCTGGCTGCCGGGTCAGAACACCTACCGGGAGATATCCTCCTGTTCCAACTTCCTCGACTTTCAGGCTAGACGGGCGGGAATACGATATCGTCCTAAAGGCGAAAAAAAGAGCCGGCTTGTCCATACGCTCAACGGATCGGGCCTGGCTGTGGGGCGCACCCTGCTGGCCATCCTCGAAAATTACCAGCAGGCGGATGGTACGGTTCGCTTACCAAAGGTCCTGGAACCGTATTTTGAGACCCGCTTTTAGTAAAAGAACAACCGGGGACCGGCTTCGGGGCAACACTCGCTGATCAACGCTTCAATCCGTGGGATTTTTCCAGGGCAAGTTCAATCAACCGATCAAGCAGAACGCTAAAAGCAAGCCCCGCTTCGGCGGCCGCCTGGGGCAGTAGACTTGTCGGGGTCATCCCAGGGATGGTATTGGTTTCGAGCACATAGAGCTCTTCACCCGCCAAAATCATGTCGGTACGGCTGTACCCACGTAACTGCAGGCTACGATGGGCGGTCAATGCGTATTGCTGCGCCTTCTCCCTGACCTGCTCGCTCACCGGTGCCGGACAGATTTCCTGGCTCGCGCCCGGTTGATATTTGGCTTCGTAGTCAAAAAAATCGTAACGGCTGTCAGGAATAATCTCGATTAAGGGCAGTGGGATCAGTTCAGCATTCCCGATGACCCCTATCGTCAATTCCCGTCCTTTGATGAACTCCTCAACCATGACCTCGCTGTCATGCTGCAGAGCCAGTCGTAAAGCGCCGGGCAATTGATCGGCCGCACGCACGATCGACATGCCGATGGATGATCCCTGCCGCACCGGCTTTACCACGCAGGGCAAATGGAGCCTACTGGTAATCCGACTCGTATCCTCAAGATCCTCGGGAACAACCATTACCCATGGAGCTACCGGCAATCCATTGAGCTTATACAGTGTTTTCGCAAGATTCTTGTCCATGGCCAAGGCACTGCCTAGGACACCCGCACCCTGGTAGGGAATGCCGAGCAGGTCGAGAAATCCCTGAATCGTACCATCTTCACCATGCACACCGTGCAAAAGGATGAACGCAACATCAAGATGATCGGCATTCAGAGCAATTTGGGCCAAATCGGTTGCCGGATCATATCTGATGACCTCGTATTTGTCCGGATCAAGCGCCTTTTCAACCCCAATCGCTCCCCTGAGCGACACCTCACGTTCATCTGATATTCCACCGGCAATAAGCGCCAATCGAATTTTAGCCATCGTCGATCTCCAGTTGAATGAACAAAGCACCCTGTCTACCCGGTTGAACAATTTCGAGATATGTTACCATCACGACCTAGAAAAACAATCAAAAGGAACAAAAATTGAACCTCCACAATGGGGCCCTTACGATAAACGGCCAAACCCTTCCCCCTTCCCTTTTCCGCCTAAAAAGGGAGAACGGATCATCTATTAATCAGTGATTTACATTGACAAGCTTAGGCAGAAAAGATATTTTATGGAGTTTCAAAAATACTCTTATTAATGGCCTCGGCCAACCACCAAAGGAAGTGATGCAATTATGATCGAAGTCGATGTCAGAGGTGACCTTGAATACGCGATCAGGCAGTTGAAGAAAAAACTGCAGATCGACGGTATTAAACGAGAGCTGAAACGGCGTGAATACTATGAAAAACCCAGTGTTAAAAAACGCCGCAAAGCAGCGGAGGCCCTGCGCAAACTTCGCAAATTCAATCGGGTAAGAAGCCGGTTCTGAATTGAAAGCCCTAACGGATCTGCCGTTAGGGCTTTTTTTACCTCCACCCATCCATCACGCCTCTGCAGCTCACTGACTCCATCGATCATCTCCAGCTTTTTCTTCAACACCTTACCGTCCAAAAACGGCTAGCAAGAAATACCGTTGCCGCCTACCGAGCTGATCTGGAATCTTTTTTTCGGTTTGTCGCCCACGGCCATCCGCTCTCCCCTGAGGGAATAGGCAAGATACATATTCAGCAGTTCTTTCGTTTCTGTCACGAGCACCACATCAGCGCCCGCTCCAACGCCCGAAGGCTAGCGGCTTTAAGGGCTTTTTTTTCGTTCCTCCACGAGCAAGGCATGCTCCTCGCCAACCCCACCGCTGAAATTGAAGCACCAAAAATAGGACGCAGCCTCCCAAAGGTCCTGGGTATTGCAGAAGTCAATACCCTGCTGCAACTCCCAGAGCTTACCCCTCCATTGGTGTTGCGAAACTATGCGATGCTATACCTGCTGTATGCTTCCGGCCTGCGTGTTTCCGAACTGGTCAGTCTGCCTGTTAACGGCTGCAATTTAAGCAATTGTCACCTCCGTATCCTTGGCAAAGGCAACAAAGAGCGAGTCATTCCTTTTTCCGAAACCACAAGGGCACTCATTAAAGATTATATTGAACGAGGACGTCCACTGATTCTGAAACGCAAACCGAGCCCCCTGCTGTTCATTTCCAATCGGGGCACGAGCATGACCAGAAATCGTTTCTGGCAAATTATTCGGGAAGTTGCCCTAGCCGCAGGCATCGACAAGGAAATCAGCCCGCACATCCTGCGCCATTCCTTTGCCACCCATCTCCTGGCAGGTGGCGCCGATTTACGCTCAGTCCAGATGATGTTGGGACACACCGATATCTCCACGACCCAAATCTACACCCATGTCGATACCGCCCGTCTGAAATCCACCCATCAGCGTTTTCACCCGCGCGGCTAGAGGTTTCACATCTACCCCGCCCAACCACAGCTGCTGCCCTCACGGCAAGATCTCCCGTAAGGGACCGACCTGCCACTGACTAGCCAGCAACACCTCGAGCGTCCCAAAACCTGTCAGCCGACGCCCCACCTCCCGCAGCACCAGGTCAGGATGGTTGTTCATCTCACTGAGATGGGCAAGCACCAACAGCTGCAACCGATCTGCGGCCAGACAGGCCGCAAGTTCCACCGAATCACCATTAGCAAGGTGGCCTCTGCTGGACAGTACTCGTTGTTTGAGTGGTAGCGGATAGGGTCCCTCTTGCAACATCTGCACATCGTGATTGGCCTCGAGCACCAAAGCCTGGCATTTTTGGAGATGATATTTTATCAGTTGCGTAATTTTGCCGGTGTCCGTGCAATATCCCAGGCTGCTAGCGCCATCGCTGACCACGAATCCGACCGGATCTGCGGTGTCATGGGATACCGAAAACGGATGGATATGCAGATCACCCAAGACAAAGGCCTCGCCAACCCCAAATTCACGCCGCGACGGCAGGGTGCCGACCCTGCGCTCCGCAGCTCTGTGGGTAGCGGCGTTGGCATACACCGGCAGCTGCAAGCGCCTGGCGAGCACACCGATTCCTTTAATATGGTCATCGTGCTCATGGGTGACGACAATGGCGGTGAGCGTTTCCGGTGCGACCCCTAATCCAGCGAGACGCGCGACAATCTCCTTGCCCGAAAAACCATTATCGATGAGCAGACGGGTTGAGCCCGACTCTACCAGCGTGCAATTGCCTTTGCTGCCGCTACCGAGAACCGAAAACCTCACAGGATGCCAGTTCCCACCTGGCCAGCCGCCAATTGTAAACCGGTATGCCCGAATCCGCCGCTCCCCCGAGCTGTTTGTTCAAGCCCCGGCTGCACCATTAACAAAGCCCTTACGATCGGCGCCAGAATCAACTGGGCGATACGGTCGCCACGCCGGACCGTAAAAGAATCGCGGCCGAGATTGACCAGCCCGACCTTGATCTCGCCCCGGTAATCGGCATCAATTGTTCCAGGGGCGTTGATGACAGTAACGCCGTGTTTTACCGCCAGCCCCGAACGGGGACGGACTTGCATCTCAAAACCTTCCGGAATCGCCACCGCAAAGCCGCAGGGCACCAGCCTGATATCTCCAGGTTCAAGCACCAGTGGTTCATTGATCGCAGCACTCACATCCATACCCGCCGCCAGTTCGGTCGCATACACCGGTAAAGATAGGTCGACAGCCTGTTCAGTATCGATCCAGCTAAAAGCAACGGTCACAGTTTGCATCGTCCACTCCCACGGCCCCCTTCTATGGCAATTTCAGGGAAACTTTCTTAATTTCAATAAAAAAAAAAGCCGATTCCCGCTTCCACGGCAATCGGCTTTATCGTTCGGCTTAAGGACTACACCGGTGAATTATTCTTCACCCTCTGCCAATGCCGCCTTACGGCTCAGACGAATGCGGCCACGGCTGTCAACATCAATGACCTTGACTTTGATTATATCGCCTTCTTTGACCACATCAGTCACATTCTTGACCCGCTCATTAGCCAGCTCGGAAATGTGCACCATGCCGTCGGTACCTGGGAAAATCTGGACAAACGCCCCGAAATCCTTGATCGTCCGAACCTCGCCCTCATAGATCTTGCCGACCTCAGGCACGGCGGTGATCTGTTGAATGCGTTTGATCAGGGCATTGGCCTGCTCACAGTTATTGCTAAAAATCTTGATGGTGCCATCATCATCAACATCGATCTTTGATTCAAATTCGGTGGTCATCTCCCGGATAATTTTGCCGCCGGGGCCGATGATGTCGCGAATCTTATCGGGATGGATTTTGATGGTCACATACTTAGGGGCATGCTCGGAAACCACTGCTCGGGGTGAACCGAGGGCAGCTTCCATTATTCCCAAAATATGTATCCGACCTTTTTTAGCTTGGGCCAGTGCTTGCGCCATGATTTCCCGATCGACACCATCGATTTTGATGTCCATCTGCAGACTGGTTATGCCTTCGCGAGTACCCACGACCTTGAAATCCATATCCCCGAGATGGTCTTCATCTCCCAGGATATCGGTGAGCACAACCACCTTCTCTCCTTCTTTGATAAGCCCCATGGCAATACCCGACACAGGTGCCTTGACCGGCACGCCGGCATCCATGAGCGCCAGGCTGGCGCCGCAGACCGTGGCCATAGAAGAAGAGCCATTCGATTCCAGCACCTCGGAAACCACCCGCAAGGTGTAAGGGAAAACGTCACCCGCAGGAAGTACCGCCTCGATACCGCGGCGGGCCAGGGTGCCATGGCCGATGTCGCGACGGCTTGGGCCGCTCAGACGGCGGACCTCACCGACGCAGAACGGCGGAAAATTGTAGTGGAGCATGAACCGGCGGTAGACATCGCCACCCAGTCCTTCCAAATGCTGTTCATCGCGCTCGCTTCCCAAGGTACCGATGACCAGAGCTTGGGTCTCGCCGCGGGTGAAGAGCGCAGAACCATGGGCACGCGGCAGGATACCGACCTCGCAGGTGATCGGCCGGACCTCTTCGAAAGAACGGCCGTCAAGACGCAACCCTTTGCTGACAATGCGATCCCGCATCACCTGTTTTTTATAGCCGCTGAGCAATTCCGTGACCTGACCCGGGGCCTCAAACATGGCGGGATCAATCAACGCCAGCACCTCAGCCTTGAGTTGGCTGTAACGACTGGATCGGGCCATTTTGTCGGCGATGGTCACTACCTCTTCCATACCGGAAGCTGCCACAGCCTCGACCTTATCTTTCAAGGTGGTATTAACGGTCGGTGCAACAACAACCCGCTTGGTTTTCCCGGCTTCCTGCTGCAGACGCAGCTGGAGATCAATCAGCGGTTGGATGCCGGCATGAGCAAAAAAGATTGCCTCCAGCACGACATCTTCATTCATTTCTCCGGCCCTGCCCTCGACCATGACCACGGCCGTGCGAGTGCCAGCCACAACCAGGCTGATCTGGGATTTTTCGAGCTGACTTTTACTTGGGTTGAGCACATACTGGCCGTCGATATACCCAACCCGGGCAGCAGCCACCGGTCCGGCAAACGGGATATCGGAGAGCATCAGGGCGGCAGAGGCACCATTCATAGCCAGAACGTCGGGATCATATTCTTGGTCCGCCGAAAAAACCGTGGCGATCAACTGGGTTTCGCTGGAATAGCCGTTGGGAAAGAGCGGCCGCAAGGGACGATCAATCATCCTGCAGGTCAGCACTTCTTTCTCACTGGGTCGACCAATCTCCCGACGGAAATAACTGCCTGGAATGCGGCCAGCCGCATACATCCGTTCCTGATATTCGATGGTCAACGGCAAAAAACCCAAATCCTTTGACTCAGTTTCGGCGACAACGGTGACCAACACCTTAATATCGCCACTCGAAACCACCACGGAACCGCTGGCCTGCTTGGCCATCTTACCGGTTTCGAAAACGATGGTTCGCCCACCTATCTCGGTTTCAACTGTTTTTATCATACTTACTCCTGCTCCGGTTCTCCCGGAATGTGCATTAAAAAGTGACGATGGGTCTGGTGCAGCTTAATTCTGTCACAAAGGCACAAAGGATGCAGCGACAATCTTCATCCCTTGCTAATTCTCTCTGTTTCCTTTGTGTCTTTATGACCTTTCCGCTGCTGCAGAACTGACACACCGTGAAATACGAACGGAGGACCACAACGGCCCTCCGTCCGGAAGTGACTTATTTGCGGATGCCAAGTTCCAAAATTAAGGTGCGGTATTTGGCAACATCCTTCTTTTGCAGATACTTGAGCAAACTACGACGCTGACCAACGAGTTTCAGCAGACCCCTGCGGGAATGATGATCCTTAGAATGCGTTTTAAAATGCTCGGTGAGATACACGATACGCTCAGTCAGCAAAGCAATTTGCACCTCGCAGGAACCGGTATCGGTCTCGTGAATCTTGAATTTTTCAATAATTTCTTTCTTTTTCTCAGTTGTCTGTGCCATGGGGCACCTCCATTTTTTCCTTCTGCTACCAGAAAAGCAACACCCCTCCGCCTTTACTGGAGTCTGGATAAATTGTCCCTAGTCCTGCATCAGAGGGATGACACAGAGGAACGACGTCTAACTTCTATACTCTACGTGGATAAATCGTGGCAAGTCTAAAGCGAAGGCAACGAAACGTTGCGTACAGCCTCTTCGATACTGCGCCTGCATTTGCGCAGCAGTTGCAAACCATCTTCCGCAAAAAGCTCAGTTCCCGACAGGCAATCCCCCACTGAAAACGGCCCACTGGCGGTCCTGCGCAATCCGACCAGATGGGCCCCGCATCCCAGTGCTTTACCAATATCGGCAGCCAATACCCTAATATAGGTGCCCCGGCTGCACGAAACCTCAACGTCCAGCCGATGATTGCTGTAATCGTATCCTTTAAAGGTAAGGGAATAAATCTCGATCGGCTTGGCTGCTTTCTCGATGAATACCCCCTCCCGTGCATAAGCGTACAAAGGCTTTCCGTTGAGCTTCGCCGCTGAGTAAAACGGCGGGGCCTGCATTTGCGGGCCAACATGTCGCTGCAAACAGACATCAATGGTTGCCGGGTCAAGGTCAGGCACGGGTGCAGTGTTGGTGATTACCCCCTCAGGATCCTGAGTCTCGGTCTCTATGCCTAACTGGAGCCGGGCAAGATATGTTTTTCTGCTGCCCATGAACAAATCGATACACCGGGTTGCCGCTCTGCCTACACAGACAACGAGTAGTCCGGTGGCAAAAGGATCGAGCGTACCGGCATGCCCGACCTTTTTTATCTTGAGCAACCACCGGATTCTGCGAACTATGGCAAACGAGGTCAAACCCTCGGGCTTGTCAACCAGGAAAACCCCTTCTTCCCATTCCAGCCCATTGACAGGAAGAGGTTCTTTCGCCTCCATGGGCTAGGAACGTATTTCCTGAAGCAAGAACGGCAGCAGGGCGTCGCGCACCGCATCAAGCCCCTGCCCTTTCATGCGAAACCCACTGGCATTCCGATGCCCGCCACCGCCAAACTGGGCAGCGACAAGCGAAACGTCACATTGCCCTTTGGCGCGCAGGCTAACAGAAACAACGTCGGGAGCGACTTCCTTGAGAAATACTGCAACACGTACCGAACGCACAGCACGGGGAAAATTAATAAAATATTCGGTATCCTCCATGGTGGTGAAGGTCCGCTCCAGCATCTTCTGGGTCACTCTGATGATGGCAATTCGGTCTTTTTCGTGCATCTCCAGACTTGCCAAGACTTCCTGCATCAGACGCAAGCGTCCCAGCGTATAATTATCATACAGATTATTGGAAATGATCTCTGGATGTACGCCCCGCCGGACCAATTCGCCCGCCACCGCAAAGGTGTGGCTACTGGTGGATTCGTATCGGAACGATCCGGTATCGGTGGTGATCGCAGTATACAGGCACTCGGCGGCCCTAAGAGAGATCTCCGCCCCTAGCGCTTCGGCCAAATCAAAAATCATTTCACCGGTAGAGGAGCGATGCGGCTCGATCCACGCACCATCGCCGAAGCCCTTATTCCCCTGGTGATGATCGATAACCATAATAGGCCGGAAACTCATCAACTCCGCGCCGTTCTTACCCAGGCGCTTCTCGTCACCGCAATCCAGGCAGACAGTCAGAATATCATCCTTGGCTTGCGTGACGAATGCCCTGACCTTTTCAATATCGGTCTGGATTTGAGCGCAACCAGGTAAAAACCGATAAAGAGGCGAGACTGGACCTTCCAGATAACTGAGGACCTGCTTGTTCATGCCTTCGAGGATCTCGGTCATCCCGAGCAACGATCCCAAGGCATCCCCATCCGGATTAAAATGGGTGGTCAGGAGAATATGGCCCGTAGCCTGAATCGCCGCTAAAACCGTTTGATCAGGACTCTTCATTTTTCCGTTCTTTTTCAATCTGCCGAAATAACGTATCAATCCGCGCTACTTCTTCATTAAGGCTGTCAAAATAGAAAAGGAGCTCAGGGGTGTAGCGCAGATTGAATACCTTGGCCAGATGACTGCGGAAAAAGCCTTTGGCCCGATTCATGCCCTTCAAGGCCTGGCCTGAGTTCGTTCCCGCCGGCACGGTAAAGTAGATTTTCGCCTGCTTGAGATCCGGAGTCACCACCACCCGGGATACAAGAACTCCGGCCAAACTGGGGTCACCCATCTTCTGCACCAGCAGAAGCGACAATTCGTTTTTTACGGCCTCAGCTATCCGCTTCGGCCTCGAACTTTCAGGTCTCCCCAGACCGGGGAGTTTGAAATCAAATTCCATGGGCATATTCGTCAATTACAGAACCCCGGCCACTTCATCGAGGATAAAGGCCTCAAGGGTGTCACCTATTTTCAGGTCGGTATAATGATCGACGCCAATACCGCATTCAAATCCACTTAACACTTCCTTGGCATCGTCCTTGAACCGTCTGAGCGAGGTGATCTTGCCAGTATAGACGACCACCCCTTCCCTGACGACCCGCACTCGTGCATTCCGTTCAATTTTACCGGACAGAACCGAACAACCCGCAATAGTGCCAATTTTAGGCACCTGGAAGGTCTCGCGAACTTCGGCGGTGCCGATAACCCGCTCCTCAAAGGTCGGATCCAGCATGCCCTTCATAGCCTTTTCGATATCCTCAAGGGCATGGTAAATAACATCGTAGGTACGGATATTTACCCTTTCACGATCGGCAAGCTCTTTCACTTTGGCGCTGGGCCGGACATTAAACCCAATAATAACGGCATCGGAAGCGGCGGCAAGATGAATATCATTCTCGGTGATAGAACCCGTCCCCTCGTGCAGAGAACGGACGCGGATCACCTTGGTCGACAGGTTTTCCGCTGCCTGACCGAAGGCCTGTAGCGTACCCTGGACATCAGCCCGTAGGATAACCCGCAGCTCTTTGACATCCTGTTCAGCCATTTTTTCGAAAAGATTCTCGAGCGAAACCTTGGAAACTGATGCCAATTCGGTTTCTCTGGCCTTAAGTTGCCGAGAGGCGGCGACCGACTTGGCCATCTTATCCTCAGTGAGCACGACAAACTCGTCTCCTGCCTGCGGCACACCGGAGAGGCCCTGTATTTCGACAGGGATGGAAGGCCCCGCCTCCAGAACCTGTTCACCACGTTCGTTGGTCAGCATCCGGACCTTGCCGCTGTAGATGCCGGCGACAAAAACATCGCCAACCCGCAAGGTACCATCTTGGACCAGAACCGTAGCTACGGGGCCGCGCCCTTTATGAAGCTGCGCCTCAATGACCGTCCCTTTAGCTTTGCGCGACGGATCGGCACGGAGCTCAAGGATTTCGGCCTGCAGCTGAATAGACTCCAGCAGCTCTTCAATACCAATCCCTTTTTTGGCCGAAGTCTGACAAAAAATCGTCTGGCCACCCCACTCCTCAGGGATGAGGCCGAAATCACTCAGTTCCCGCTTGACCCGCTCAACGTCGGCATTATCCTTGTCAATCTTGTTAACCGCCACCACGATCGGCACGTCGGCGGCCTTTGAATGGGCGATAGCCTCCTTGGTCTGATCCATGACCCCGTCGTCGGCAGCAACCACCAGAACCACGATATCGGTGACCTTGGCGCCCCGCGATCGCATTTCCGTAAAAGCGGCATGGCCGGGAGTGTCGACAAAGGTCAGATCACCGGAAGGTGCCTGAACATGGTAAGCACCAATATGCTGGGTAATACCGCCCGCCTCACCTGCTGCCACATCAGTTTTACGGATGGCGTCAAGGATGGAGGTTTTGCCATGATCAACATGCCCCATAACGGTGACCACCGGAGGCCGGAGCATGGCCACGCCACCCATCTCAACCTCCTGCTCCTGCAATGCCTCAACTTCCAGCTCATTGGTCATGGCCTGTTCGACTTCATAGCCGAAATCAGCCGACACCAAGGCAGCCGTGTCGACGTCCAGTGCCTGATTCAAGGTCGCCAGCACACCCATGCGCATAAGAACGGAGATTACTTCGCTGGCCTTGACCCCCATGCGCTTGGCCAACTCACCGACACTGATAGTCGAGATCACTTTGATTCGTTTTTTGATGGCCTTAGTCTCAGCTACCGGGGCCTGAGCCGCCAATTCTCTCCTGGAGTCCTTCTTCTTCCGACCCTTACGGGGACGTATAAATTCTCCGTCGCCGTCCGGGGAGAAATCGAGCCGACCTCTCCCTTTTTTTCCACCCTTTGCCGATTTCTTGCTCGCATCCTCTTCATCGGCCTGGATAGTGACGACCCTTTTTGTCTTTTTCTTGCTATCAATCCGGCCGCTCTCATCTTTCACAACCGGTGCGGCAGCCGCAGGCGCAGCTCCTGCATTCGGTCTTGCCGAGCGGACAGGTCGTTGTTGTTTGACAACAGGCTTAACCCTTTTTTCCGGGATAGGAATGACGACCCGGCCAACAACCCTGGCCAGTTGTCTCGGTTTTTTGAACTCATCGCCGGAAGCTTCTTCAGCCACCTTAGCCTGTGGAGGCGCACCGTTTTCGACAACAGCTTCGTCGCTCTCCGTTCCATTGACCACTTCGGATTGCGTAGATTCCAGCACTTCTCCATGAACCGGTGCCGTAACTTCTTCCGAGAGTTCGACATCCTCAACAGAGGAGGGTGTCTTTTCAGGAGGTTGCAGAGCTTCAGCAGCCTGGGCTTGTTCCTGGATACTGGCCTCAAACGCCAAAGTTTCAGCCTCAAAGACCAGAGCTTCGGCCTCCTCAAGCTTTTTGGCAGTTTCTTCTTTTTCAGCCCTGGAGCGTCGACGAATGACCGTTGTGGTTTTGGTGGCGACGCTCTCAGTACGAGTCTTGAGTTCAATGCGCCCTTCCGCTGTCCCGGTAACAGCTTCACCTTTGATTTTTTTTCGAATATCCGCTGCCATTTCGTCGTCTACACTTGAACTAAGATTTGCGATGGGATACCCCATCGCTATCAGCTTATCTGCCAGTTCCTTACTTTTCAGCCCTGCTTCCTTTGCCAGTTCATACACACGAACCTTGCTCATCTAATGCTCCCTTCCTCTGTAACTCGCCAAGCCTGGAGGTTCAGTCCGCTTTCAGGACTTTTTTGTTTCTTGACAACCGTTCACGGCAGGTACTCTCGTTGCAGCAATAAATTCCTCTACCGGACACGCTATCCTGTTGTTCCCCAACTAACCTGCCTCCGATTATGACAAACCGCAGCAAGCCGGATCGCGGACCCTTTCGCCCACAACTTCGGCAGGTTCGCTCTGGAACGTGCCCCCTGTTCATCAGTCCTGTTTGCCGCCAGCATCCTCTTCATTGGAAACTACCTCGTCAGAGGATTTGCTTTCCACTATTTCCGAAGAAGTACTTTCATGATCAGCCTCTGCCGGAATTTCTGGTTCTTCCTCTAACGAGTCAACAGAATGCCCAACGGCGGCATCGGGTGAGGTGATCAAAGCAGCCACCTGTTGCATCGCCCGCGCCTTATCTTGATCTATCCTCGCCAAAGTCATCAACTGCTCGACATCCATTGCGGCAAGCAATGCCGGCGAGGTAACGCCGACCGCAAACAACCGGTCGGCCAGGCTTTCATCCATGCCTTCAACATTGGCCAGGCCCAGATATTCCTTGTTTTCAAGATTAGTATAGCGCTGTTCGCTTTTTACATCGATTTTCCATCCCAGTAACCGGGAAGCCAGGCGGACATTCTGTCCCTGCCGGCCAATAGCCAGTGACAACTGGTCATCAGGAACGACCACCAACAGGGATTTCCGGTCATCATCGACGATCACCATGGAAACTTCCGCCGGCGCCAAAGCATTGTAGGCATACTTGGCTGGATCCGGACTCCAGGGAACGATATCTATCCGTTCTCCTTGCAGTTCCTGGACGACGTTCTGCACCCTGGAGCCCTTCAGGCCGACACAGGCCCCCACTGGATCGACATCCGATTCGATGGAGGATACCGCGATTTTAGCCCGGAATCCGGGCTCCCTGCTCGCGCCCATGATTTTGACGATCCCTTCCGCTATTTCGGGGACCTCCATTTCAAACAGTTTAATCAAAAATTCGTTGCAGGTGCGACTCAAGATCAGTTGCGCGTCGCGAAATTTTGAGTCACGGGAATCACGGCGAACTTCTTGCAGATAGGCCCGAATCCTGTCGCCTTGCTTGTAGGAGCGTTTTGGAATTTGCTCGTCCCTGGGGAGAATCGCGTCAGTCCGCCCAAGATTAATCACCATGTCGCCCCGCTCAAAACGCTGGACAATTCCGTTGACAATGGTGCCCTCGCGATCACGGTACATTTCGTAAATGACATCGCGCTCGGCTTCCCGCATGCGATGGATGATGACCTGCTTGGCCGATTGAGCGGCGATACGACCGAGGTCGGCGATATTGTCTAACTTTTCCCCCAAGTCGTCGTCGAACTCGGCCTCAGGATCCAGACGTCGCGCGTCTTCAAGCGAAATCTCCGTCTCTTCGTCAAAAACCTCATCCACCACTGTTCGGTATTGAAAGACTTCGACCTCGCCCTTATCTTCGTTAAACTGGACCTCAATTTCCCTGCGGTTGCCATATTTTTTCCGCACAGCGGACCGCACGGCTTCTTCGATAGCATCGATCAGTAAGGCACGATCAATCCCTTTATCTCTGCAGATCTGATCGACAATTCGTTTCAGATTTTCTATTCCAACCATTATTGTACTCCAAGCTCAGGCAATCGGTTCCGTTGTTTCCATAGCCCTGACGCACCGCCTGCTCGGTATCGGCCGATACCGGGTGCTACAGCGTCAAGCGTGCCTTCGATATATTTTCCATGTCTATAAAGACTTTTTCCTCTTCCAGCATCAACACGACAGCATTCCCCTCCAAACCGCACAGCGTGCCGATCAGCACCCGCTGGTCGGCCACTGGCTGCCGTAGTTTGATTCGAATCTGACGATCAATGAAACGGACAAAATCTTCCTTTTTCTTCAGCGGACGCTCAAGCCCGGGCGAGGAAACTTCAAGATGATAGGCGTGCGCGAGCAGATCCTCCACCTCCAGGTAAGCGCTTATTTCCCGGCTTACCTTGGCGCAGTCGTCAATGCCAATACCGCCTTCTTTATCGATGAAAAATCGGAGCACCCAGCCGTGGCCTTCCCGTCGATATTCGACATCCACCAGCTCCATCCCCAAATCCGCCACCAAAGGTTCGGCAAATCCCTGGATGGTTGCAATCAATTGATCAGCAGCTGTGTCCAATGCTCTCTTATCCGTTCCAGTTAATATTCGGGAATAAAATGAATTTCCGTTTCCCATGCCGGCACGTGCGATTTCCGAGAAAAGGCAATAAAAAAAGCGGGCAGAGCCCACTTTCACGTATACCGACAGATCCAGCACCCGACCACGACAGGGAGGGGGGAACCAGCCGATAACCGGTACCCTTACCATCTTCAGCATGGAGCGGGCAACGGGGTTCGAACCCGCGACCCCAAGCTTGGGAAGCTTGTGCTCTGCCAACTGAGCTACACCCGCTCGCGATCCTTACAAAGGAAAAGTAATGTATAGTACTAGCCGCCAATTGTCAAGCAACAACAAAATGATGCTAAACATTTTTATTCCTGCGCATCCTCCAGGATCGGCAATGTTAAGTAACATAAAATACAAGCATACTCGAAGGTTGCAAAAACCAGCTGCAAAATTTAGGGACACAACCACGTCCGGCAAAGCAAACATTGATTTCCGAACGGTTGCCAGGCTCGCCGCCGACTATCGAATATTGACCAACACCCTCTCTTTGTTCATCCACCGCCGCAACCTTTTGCTGGCAGTATCCCCTTGCTTCTAGAGAAGACGTGCTCTTTACAGATGAACCATGTTGTGTATAATCTCCGCCATGGACATTATCACCACCCATATCGGCGCGGACTTCGACAGCCTGGCGGCCATGGTTGCCGCAAAAAAATTGTATCCCGACGCTGAGCTGGTTTTTTCGGGTTCGCAAGAAAAAAGCGTTCGCGACTATTTGGCGCAAGAATTCCGCAATATCTACGAATTCAAAAAAATAAAGCATATCGATCTCTCCCGGGTCCAACGCCTGATCATCGTTGACACCAGGCAGGCAGAACGGATCGGCAAGCTGGCCGAATGCCTAAAAAATCCCAATATCACCATCCACCTCTACGATCATCATCCAAACGTACCCGGTGACCTACGCGGAGCCCTGGAGGTGGTCCGGCCCTTTGGCTCCACCACCACCATTTTCACCAATATCTTCCAGCAACAGGGCATCGTCCCCACCCCTGACGAAACCACCCTGATGGCGCTCGGCATCTACGAGGACACCGGCAGCTTTCTCCACACCTCCACCTGCCCCGAAGATCTGGCTGCAGCCTCTTGGTTGCTCGCCCACGGGGCCAACCTTGATATCGTCACCCAGTTTGTCTCTCGGGAGTTATCCTCAGAGCAGATCAGCCTCATCGGTCAACTGCAGCAGGAGGCCCATGCCTATGTAATCCAAGGGGTTACGGTGGTGGTGAGTAAACTGACCCTAGCAGAATATATCGATGATTTCGCAATCATCGTCCAGCGCCTGATGGTGATGGAAAACATCGACATCCTTTTTGCTCTGCTGAGCATGGGCGAGCGGACCTATCTCATCGCGCGCAGCCGCATCCCGGAAATCAATGTCGGCATGATCGCCAGAGAATTCGGCGGCGGCGGCCATGCCTCGGCTGCCTCAGCCACCATTCGCGACATGACCATCGCCGGAGCTGAAGAAAAACTAGTCGGCCTACTGCACCAGCATATCCGCCCCAAAGCCATTGCCGGAGAGCTCATGAGCTCTCCAGTCATCACCGTTACCCCGGAGGTAAGCATCGAGCAGGCCAATCAGCTGATGACCCGGTATAACGTCACTGTCCTGCCGGTGGTCAAGTGCAACAGCAGTCAGGATACCGACAGACACCCCTCGGGCCTGCTCGGCATGATATCCAGAATGGTGGTGGAAAAGGCCATCTTTCACAAATTAGGTGACCTGCCGGTGGTCGATTTCATGACCACGGAGATCGCAACCCTTCCGGAAAGCGGCACGCTGACCGATATCCAGAAACTGATCATCGAGCATCGCCAGCGGATGATTCCGGTGGTCGAGGGCGACAGCATCATCGGCGTGATTACCCGGACCGATCTGCTCAGTCTGTTGGTTAACGACCCGGCTAACCTGTCGCCGGAAATGCTCCGCGGGGATGAACGGCCATCGGTGGAACGAACACGCAACCTCAGCAGCGTCATGGCGCAGATACTCCCGCGCAACAGCATCATCCTGCTGCGCGAGATCGGCGAAACCGCGGCCAGCCTCCATTGTAATGCCTATGTTGCCGGCGGTTTCGTGCGCGACCTCCTCCTCCATATCAAAAATACCGATATCGATATCGTCATTGAAGGGGATGGCATCCACTTTGCCAAAACCCTGGCCGAACAACGACATGGCATTGTCCACCCCCATGAGAAATTCGGCACCGCCACGGTCATCTTCCCGGATCAGACCAGAATCGATGTCGCCACCGCCCGACTCGAGTACTACGAACATCCCGCAGCCATGCCCACCGTGGAGCTCAGTTCAATCAAACTCGATCTCTACCGCCGGGATTTCACCATCAACGCCCTGGCAATCCATCTGAACCCCGAACGGTTCGGCATCCTGGTCGATTACTTCAACTGCCAGAACGATCTCAAGGAACGCAGGATCCAAGTCCTGCATAATTTAAGTTTTGTCGAAGACCCCACCCGGATTTTTCGAGCTATCCGTTTCGAAGGGCGACTCGATTTCACCATTACCCGCCACACCGAAAAACTGATCAAGAACACGGTACAGATGAACCTGTTCGATCGTTTTTCCGAACCGCGCTTTTTTCACGAACTGAAACTCATCCTCTCGGAAGAAGACCCCGTGCCGGCGCTACGACGCATGGCCGCCTTCAATCTCTTCCCTTTCCTCTGGCCGGACCTTCGTCCCAACCTGAAAATCGACCGACGCTTTCTCCATTTCCTCACCCAGGCAGGGCGGGCTATCACCTGGTTCAACCTCCTCTACCTCCCTGACAAGGTTGAAACCTGGATGGTATACCTCCTGGCTATCATGAGCCGATCGCGGACCAAGGAGTTGATCAGCTTCTGCCACCGGTTCGACATTTCGCCCAAACAACGACGGAAATTAATTCAACAGAAAACAGATGCGGAAAAAATTGCGTTTGACATGCAAAAACGCACCTTTCTCAAACCCAGTGAAATCTACTGGCTTCTGAGCGAGCTGGACAACGAAGGGCTGCTCTACCTGATGACCATTGCCCGCAAGCGGTATATCCAGCAGGCGGTCTCTCTCTTTGTCACCACCCTGCGCAAGGTGACCCCTATGGTCAGCGGCGACGAATTAAAGGCTATGGCATACATTCCTGGCCCGCAGTTCCGGGCCATGCGCAACCACCTGATCGAGATGCAGCTGGACGGCGAGGTCACCACCCACGAACAGGCGCTGGCCTTTATCCGGACCACCTACCCTGGCACCCCACGGAAGATCTGACCTTACATACTTTTCTCTCGCTATTAGCTTATTCTTCCTTATGGTTTGGGAGACGGAGTACCATATCCACTGCCCTATCCGCACACCGTTACCCCCTCAGGAGAAGCATATATTTTGAATTTCGACATCAACACCTTCATGCAGCAATTGATCATCCAGGCGCCTCCCCTGCTCTTTGCCCTGACCGTGCATGAGTTGGCGCATGGCTACGTGGCCTACCGATTGGGTGACCCCACCGCCAAAAATGAAGGGCGATTAACGCTCAATCCGCTCAAACACCTCGATCCCTGGGGGGTGCTGGCCTTCATCATCATGAAGATCGGCTGGGCCAAGCCGGTCCCGGTCAATCCCCGCTATTTTAAAAATCCGCAAAAGGACATGCTCCTGGTAGCCCTGGCAGGCCCCGGGGCCAACGTACTTCTCGCTCTTGCCAGCGCCGCCCTTGCCCATCTGCTGGTCGCCCTCTATTTTCTCCCTTTTTTCATCCTGCAGCCACTGGTCTCCATGCTGGCGGCTAGCGTCTGGATCAACATCATGCTGGCGGTCTTCAACTGTATCCCCATCCCGCCACTGGATGGCTCCAAGGTGCTGATGGGACTTTTGCCGCCAGCGGCAGCGCGCAATTACGCCAAGCTCGAGCCCTTCGGTTTCCTGTTGCTCCTCGGCCTTTTCTATACCGGTATCATCAGCTGGATCATCATGCCGATCATCCGGTTTTCCAACACACTGCTGCTGGGATAAAAAAAAGGGCCGGATATTTCCGGCCCCATCAGTCATTCTCAGGAAAGATTGAAAATTACAGCTTGTAGGTCAAGCCGACGGTCACCAAGTGGGCGGCGGCATCATCAAATGTTCCATTCACGGCGCCACCAGCCGACAGATTATTAACGCTACGGCTCCCCTTATCATCATAGAGATACGCCGCGCCAAGCTCCAAATTCGCATTCACCTTATAGCGCAGCCCCACGGAATAGAGCAGGGCATCGGAGTCGGGCAGTTCAAAACTCAAGGTCGAATTCGGCACGGGGCTCTTATCGATAGCAAAACCGGCCATGAGAATCCAATTGTTTTTCAGATCATAGCTGACACTCAGGCGCCAGGCATCGGTATTCGACCAGTTTTTTGACTTAGCGCTATCAAAAGCCCCGGCCAATACGGGATTGAAGAACGTTACGGGATAGGTGAAATCCAAATTTTTGTAATCGGACCAGTAAGTGCGGTCATATTCAAGCTCTACCGTCAATTGATCAAAAAAGGTGTAGGAAGCAGCAACCGCCAGAATAGCGGGAAGGGGAATTTCGACTCCTGTATCTCCACTGTATGTGTATGGCGAATATGCTGTTAAATTCGTCGACAAATCAGCATGGCCCTTTATCCCCAAATCCACTTTTGACCGGTAAGTGAGGCTGAGGTTGAGGTTATCTACAGGGCGGGCAGTCAAGGCCAGATTGTACCCTGCCTCCAGGGCATCGCCATCCATATCCCTGGTGGCGTTGTAACCTAAAGTCTGTGGAGCGGCTCCATTACTTTTCACCTTGCCATCGACGTAAATCGCTCGAACACCGGCACCCACAGAAAACCGGTCACAGAATTTATAGGAAACCGTGGGGTTGATATCAAAAACCTTGAGACTGAATTCCTCGGCAAAGGTTCGGGGATACGCCTCATTCCACTGCTTTGACAGACCAGCCGGAGCCGTGACCGAAAAGCCGAATCTAAAATTATTATAATCAGGGGACACCGCAAAAAAAGTCGGCATGAAAAAATTTTCCGTTTCTGAGTCTCCAGAGTACAGCGATGAACGGTTATCGGAATATTTGATCGAACTAAGATGAATCCAGGTGGCGTCCGCCTCCAGATGTGCCCGGTTCTCAAGCCAGGACATATTGGCAGGATTATAATAGGCGGTGTCTGCTCCCGGCGTATAGGCCACATACCCGCCGGCCCGCGCGGTGGAATTCACCGATTGTTCTGGAATACGATACCCCGAAGCAAAGGCCGACCCGGTGGCTGCCAGCAGGATCAGGCCTGCGACTCCCATTGTTTTGTTCATTCGTCCCCCTCTTTTTGGTTTGCGTTGGTCCTGCCAGCTACGCATGCAGAGTGTCGGCGGAGTAGAGATATCGTTTTATTTTATGGGTTGCGGTCTTGACAAAGGGTTCTCGTCGTTCCAGCACCCTCGCAAGCCGAGAAGAAAGCGACAGCTGCTCGTTCACCGAGATTCGCATCTCTTCAAGAATCCCTGCTATGTACTGATGTCGCTGGGTGCGGTTCTGCCCCATAGTTTTGCCATCGATAAATTCGTAATCGGGATAGACCCAGGCTTCAACCACACCGCGATTTTCAACCACCAGCGATTCCACCACAAAAGGGAAGGTGTTCACCTTATGCTCAATCGCCTCGGGATAGACATTTTCACCGTTGGAGAGGACAATAACCGATTTAGAACGTCCCTTGATGAACAGATTACCCGATGCATCAAAAAGGCCCAGATCCCCGGTTTTGAGCCAGCCGTCCGCGGCAAAGGCGTCTTGCGTCGCTTCCGGATCGTTGTAATACCCTTGCATGACATTCTGCCCGCGGGCCTGAACCTCACCGATTCCGGTTTCGGGATGAGGGTCGCCGATCCGAATTTCGACACGGGGAATAGGCTTGCCGGTGGAACCGAGAGGGACCGCGGTCTCGCCATAGGGGCCGCCGGCAAGTAACGGGGCGGCTTCGGTCAGGCCATACCCGACTAGAAAGGGAAAGCCGGAATCGCGAAGAAAAATCTCCACTTCCGGGTTCAAGGCCGCACCACCAATACCCATCACCTGCAGACGATTACCGAAAAAAGCAGTCAGCTTAACGCCGATCTTGCGGTAGATCATTTTTCTACTCAGGTTGAACCGGCAGAGAAACGTCAACATCCGATTTTTTTCGACCGCCGGCAACACCCTTTTTTTAAAAATTTTCTCAATGATCAACGGCACTACCAGCATGACATGCGGCTGTTCCCGCTCGCAGATCTTCTGCAGGATTGCCGGAGTAGGTGTCTTACCGGCATAGACGACCCGTCCACCCCGCAGCAACGGTAGGAGAAAGCCGACCGTGAATTCGTAGGTATGGGAAATGGGCAGGACAGAAAGGAAAACCCACTCCGGAGCGATCTGGATGACGCCGCTTGCCGAATAGGCGTTAGCACAGAGGTTGGCGTGGCTGAGCATGACTGCTTTGGAAAAGCCTGAGGTCCCCGAGGTATAAAGAATGGAAGCAAGATCGTCTTTATCGACCGCAGGGAACTCCAGACTTTCAGTGCGGGCCTGATCGCCGAACTGCTCCAAAGCCTCGGCAAGATACGCGCTGAAGGGCTGCAGCGTAATCAACCCGGTATCGTCGAGGTAATCGTCAAGGGTGATGACTTTCTGCAACTGCTGTTTGAGATCGTAGATTTTCTCAATCTGTCGCTGGGTGAGAAAAATGACGTCACATTGCATCTCCCTGAGGATATGGTGCACATCGGCCTCGGGCAGATCGGGAAAAATTGGCACCGCACAGGCCCCCAGCCGCACCACCGCCAGATAGGCCGTCCCCCAATTGTGAGAGTTTTCGCCGAGAAGCGCCACCCGGTCTCCGTGCTTAACGCCGCCGCTGCGCAGATGGGCAGCAAGGGAGAGTATCCGTTCATGGAAGGCTTTATAGGAAAGGGGCTCCTCCATTGCCATACCGATAGCCGGCAAGTGGCGATGTTTGCGGCAGCTGATGTCGATCAGATCGTTGAGTGTCGCTGCATTTTCCTGAATCACCGGGAGATGCGCCGCGAAGTCTTGGTCACGGATCATCCCTTTCAGTTCATCCTTGCTGCGATCAGTTGTCTCTGCCGGCGTCTGCATGATTTCCTCCTGATCTATTTTCTGTCCATCATTACCCTGTACCGTTTGTTTGTTTACCATAAGAGCCGACGATTTTCAAAGAAAACGGGCAATTCGCTTGACAGGGGGCCAGAAGAGATATTAGAATTTTTAAAGATTCAGACCTTCACTCTCATTCAGCTGCCCACTTTCGCTATGCAACGATACGCCCCGCTCGCTTTGTTTATCATCTTCAGTATCGTTTGCCTATGCCAACCAACGTTGGCAACGCAAGGAACTGCGGTGCTGCAGGAAAAGGCCAAAGAAAAAAAAGCCATTGCCCAGACCGGACAAAAAACAAAACACGCCAAAAAAACGCAAACCGTTCATAAAAACAGCAATAAGAAACAACTCGCTGCAAAAAAAACCACAGCCCCACACACAAAAAAGAACAGCAAAAAACAACTCATTGCAGGCACGGATACCTTAAACAAACAGGCGGTAGCTGCGAAACATTCGCCACCCCATAAAACGGTTGCCGCAAAAAAACGTTCCTCGGCTCATAAGCAGGTGGTTTCGCGGAAAAAGGGCCACCACCGCGAAACGATGGCACCGGTTTATTCAGGCATGGAAAGTAGCCTGCCGGATATCGAGCGACTGGTCAGTTCCCGAAGCTTTATGGTCATGGACGCCAGGACCGGAGGAACACTTCTCGCCAAATCACCTGATGACCCGCACCAACCGGCTTCGACCATCAAAATTGTTACCGCCATGATTGCACTGAAATCCCTGAAACTTGATGACACCATCAACGTCAGCCGCAGGGCTTCGGAAATGCCAAGCTCCAAGATCTTTCTCGATCCAAAACAAAATTACCGGGCCAACGATTTGATCAATGCGGTATTGCTCGCCTCGGCCAACGACGCCAGTGTCGCCCTTGCAGAAAAAATCGCCGGGAGCGAAGACAAATTTGCCAACCTCATGACCCTCAACGCCAAGATGTGGGGCGCCCAAAATACCGTCTGCCGCACAGCCTCCGGTCTCACGTCGGAAGGCCAGCACTCAACCGCCCGGGATATGGCCAATCTCTTCCGCTACGCCATGCAACACAACGAATTTTCAAGGAGAATGCACGAAAAAACTATCTGCACCTCCTATGGCAAGACCCTGCTCAATCACAACAAAGCACTCTGGCGGGTCGGTGGTGCAGTCGGAGGCAAGACCGGATACACCGTCGCAGCCCGACAGACCTATGTTGGACAGTTTACCAGGGATGGCAACACCATCGTCGTCGCTATCATGGGGAGCGAAACCATGTGGGCTGATTTGAAGAAACTCGTCGATTATGGATTTTCGAAAAAAAAACAGGAGCAAATCGCCCAACTCGGACCAAACAGCACCGCAGAAAACATACAAAAAATCAATTAAGGACGCTCACCCTGCAATGTGTGCAAACGAGCAATTCGGACGATAGAACAACCCTTCCCAGCTCCCCTGTAACCATCAGAATAAGTACTACATAATGGGGAAGAACAATACGCATCTCATACCCCTCTACAAAAAAAAGCCTGCAATAATTGCAGGCTTTTTTCTTTCATAGGAGCAAGAAGGTCATCGCTACGCTGGCGCTATTTGTTTCCTCACCAATTCGAGCAGCACATCCTGTTTGAAGGGTTTTTCAAGAGTCGCGATATCGCCCAGATATCCAGCCATAGTCAGATAGCGTTCCGCCTTGATCGCCCCCCCCCCAGAAATGGCAAGAATCTTCAGATTGGGATAGTCTTTTACCAATTCCATGATAAATTTCAGGCCGTCTTTTACCGGCATGATCATATCGGTAATCACCAGATCAAAGGCAAGTCGCCCAACAAGATCCAACCCTTCTTCACCATTCTTGGCAGAAAACACCGTATACCCTTCCAGCTCAAGCATATATGTCAGCATGGTGCGTATCTGTTCTTCGTCATCAACGACCAATATTCGTTTCAAGGATAAACCTCTCTCATATGCATAATAGGTATCTTCTATCTTGCAATGATCCTACAAGTTACCCTTTTTTGATTCAATAGCTTTTTTCCCAGGGTTCTTATTTTTCTTTTCGACATAACCGACCAAATCCCCCGGGAATAGTGCCGGATGACCAGAAGGCTCGTCCTTGTTTGTAATCGACAAACCACTGGCCCCCCGGTTTCCTGGTGGCCTCGACAAAGACAAACGGCTGCTCACCGGAGAAGCAGGGGTGCAAGTACTGATCGTGTGCCACCTTCTCTCCTTCCAGCAACGAAAGGGCCTCCGCCAAGGATGGCAGTCGCCAGTCGGAATAGCCGGCAAACCCCTCTTGATTAATCCTCGCCACCTCCCGGCGCATGGACCGATTGCTCATGATATCGGTACCGGATCGTTGCCACATCAGGCCGGTCACCCTGTCGCTTACGGTCAGGTTATCACCGTTGTCCACAAAGGCGTGCGCAAAGTAACCGCGCGGATTGCGCTCCTGTTCGGCGAAACCATACTTTGCCACCAGAGCGACCACATCCTCCTCGCTCACTTCCGCGGGTTCAGAGGGAAGAGACACCGCCACCGGAGTCGGAATGACAGCATCCTTGGCCGGCAGCCCGGTATCACCCAAGGTTTGCCCAACAGGCATCTCCAGAGGAATGATCTTGGAATCATCTACGGTTTCGATGACATTGGCGATCAGCCATTTCTTCAACTGCTCATTGATCGGATGCGTCCGTTCAAAAAAGGCCACCTTGCCCTGCTCTTTGACACATTGCTGCACCATTTCTGCGGGTGCCAGGATTTCAGCCACAACACGGGCATGCTTGATGCCTCGCTCCATCAAACACAGTTTAGGCACCGTATCCCAGGCATCGATAAAGAAATAATAGACACGCTCATTTTTACTGCGCACCCGTTCGTTGCCACCCCAACTCTCATAGGTGCCAAAGGTATATTCCGGGGTCATCTCCCAATCGATGTCCGGTGTATCTGTTAACAATAATTTTTTAAACAGACCCATAATCTCCCTCCGTAACGGTTTGAAAAACACAGCCGACCAAGTATGATACTTTGTAATGATATCTTCATTTCCAATATAATGATAACTATTATTAATTCAAGATGAAAAATTCCATCCACAAAAAAGCCGGGACGCCACTGCCCCTCGGGAGCACGGTTACCCCTCAAGGGATTAATTTTGCTCTGTTTTCGAGACATGCCCAGTCGGTTTCCCTGGTGATCGCGCCCAGCCCGGAGCGACCGGAAAGGATTGAATTTCCCCTTGATCCATCTATCCATAAAACCGGCGACATCTGGCACATCCTGCTCTGCGATGCTTCTTTAGACCTGCGCTACGGATACAGATTAAGCGGCCCCTATGATCCGGACGGCAAAGGACATGCCTTTGACCCCACCCGCATCCTACTCGACCCGTACGCGCGAGAAATACACTCCCCAGACTGGGGCAACGCGCGGAGCTGCCTCGGCAAAGAACCCTGCTGTCTCATTGACCAGCACAGCTATAACTGGGAAGACGACCGCCCGCTCAAGATTCCACTGCAGGACTCCATCATCTACGAGATGCATGTCCGCGGCTTCACCCGGCATCAATCTTCCAAGGTTCGCTGGCCGGGTACTTTCCAGGGTGTTATAGAAAAGATCAGCTACCTCAAACGGCTAGGCATCACTGCGGTTGAGTTGATGCCAGTCACCGAATTCAATGAAAACGAAACTATTTTCATCAATCCGGAAACGGGGCAGCGGCTGAAGAATTTTTGGGGTTACAGCCCGCTTTCTTTTTTTGCGCCTAAGGCTGGCTACAGCAGCGACAGGGAAGCACCTCTCAACGAATTTCGCGATATGGTGAAGGCGCTGCATCGCGCAGGCATCGAGGTTATCCTCGACATTGTTTACAATCATACCGCCGAAGGTGGGGCCGATGGGCCGACCACCAGCTTTCGGGGTATTGACAATACTATCTACTACCTGCTCGATCCCTGGACCAGGGCCTATCTTAACTTTTCCGGATGCGGCAATACCTGCAACTGCAACCACCCCATTGTCCGCAACCTGATTATGGACGCCCTGCGCTGGTGGGTGGTCGAAATGCATGTGGACGGATTCCGCTTCGACCTGGCCTCGATTCTCGGCCGGGATGCGAATGGTCAAGTGCTGGCTAACCCACCGGTGGTGGAAATGATCGCCGAGGATCCGGTGCTTGCTGACGTCAAAATCATTGCTGAGGCCTGGGATGCGGCCGGGCTCTATCAGGTGGGCAATTTTTCCCCCCATCATCGCTGGGCGGAATGGAACGGACGATTCCGCGACGATGTCCGCGCCTTCATGTGCGGGCATCCCGCTACGGTGCCGGCCTTGGCCACCCGCATCGCCGGCAGTTCCGATCTCTACCAGCACTTTGACCGCCGCCCTTGCAATTCAATCAACTACATCACCAGCCATGATGGTTTCACCCTGGCCGACCTGGTCAGCTACAATGAAAAACACAACCTGATCAACGGCGAAGACAACCGGGATGGCGACAATAACAACTTCAGCTGGAACAGTGGCGTCGAAGGGACGACCACCAATAAGAAAATTATAGGACTGCGATCCCGGCGCATCCGCACCATGGCGGTCATTCTCTTCCTTTCCCAAGGCGTCCCTATGCTGGTTGCCGGCGACGAATTCGGTCGCAGTCAACAAGGCAATAATAATGCCTGGTGCCAAGACAACCCAATCAGCTGGATCGATTGGGGTCTGGCAACCACAAACCACCGACAGCTGCGCTTCTTCCGCAAACTGATCCATCTGCGCAAAGCGCACCCCATCTTCAGGCGGGAGGACTTCTTCCTGGTCAGCAATGGCACAACGGAACCAGTCCAAATTTTAGAGATTATCTGGCAAGGGCTTTGTCCCGGAGAACAGGACTGGTCGCCGGAATGCAGGACACTGGCCTTCATACTCAATGGTTCGACCCTGGCGGCCCAGGAGGACGACGATTTTTTCGTGATGCTCAACGGCAGCGCCATTGATTCGGCCCTCTTTACCGTCCCGACGCCTTCACAGAACCGGACCTGGGTTCGCCTCATCGATACCGGTCGCCCGGCGCCCTACGACTTTATTGACCCCGAGCACGGAGATAAGGTAGAGTGCGGCTCCACCATTTCGGTAACCACCATGGGCTGTGTTGTTCTGCAATCCGTTGAGACGAGGTAATGCGATGATCCAACTGCTGATGCTGGGCGATTCACTGATAGAATGGGGCGACTGGTCCAAACATTTACCGGGGGTCGCTGTTATCAACCGGGGTATCGCCGGCGAAATGACCGAAGAACTGTCGGCCCGCTTGATGGATGAAATCGAAGACTGTCCCGATCCGAATGCGGTCCTGATCCAATCCGGCACCAACAACCTGCTGATGGGCTACATGTTCTTTCCCGCAATCTTCACCACCATGATGCAGCGGTTACGCCTGTGCTATCCACAGACCCCGCTTATCCTCTGTTCGCTTACGCCGATGCCGATAGTGCCAGCGCAGGATATCGAACAGGTCAACCGCGAACTGGCGCAGGTGGCCGCCAATCTCGAGAACTGCACCTTTCTCGATCTGGTCGGGCCTTTTACCGAGCAGTGCCTGCCCATCACCCATCCAGGCTTCCTTAATGATAATGTCCACTTAAGCACCAGGGGCTATCAGGTCTGGGCCGACGCCATCACCCAATGCCTGCAAGGTCTTTGCCCTGAGTCGCCTAAGGTTGACAGAACCGAGCCCGATTCTTATAAAACCCGTTGATGCCTCCAGACATAGTGATGCCTTGAGAGGACACACGCCGAGAGCGTATCAAATCATGAATCAACTAACCGTTCCAGCGTGTATATCGCAGGTATTTTTTATACCTGCGGCTGTGAACAGATTGCATCTATTTTTTGTTGGAGAACATTTCATGGTATCATTGCGCAAAGTCTTTGCCCCAACTGCACTTTTCTTTCTCCTAACCAGCCCGATGCTTACTGCTGCCGAGGGCAAACCAACACCGCCGGCAGCAGAGGCGACCACAGCAGCACCTGTGCTCGACGGGATCGCCCTACAGGGGACCGTAACCGAGACTATGAACAGCAGCGGTTACACCTACCTGCTGCTCGAAGCGGCCCAAGGGAAGACATGGGTAGCTATCCCTGAAACACCGGTCAAGGTCGGCCAGGTGGCCACCTGTGCGCCGGGCATAACCATGAAAAATTTCGCCTCGAAAACCCTGAATCGCACCTTTGAAACCATTGTGTTCTCCTCCGGTCTTGACAAGGGTGAGGGGTCTTTACCCCAACAAGCACCGGTTGCGGTCGCCACGAACAAGGATGGTGCCGGTTTCAGCGATGCCCTGCAGGCCGAGAAAGGCGGCAAGGCCGCTGCGAAAGCTGACCCCGACAGCACGGCTCTGGGAGCGTCAACCGGCAGTGCCGGCGCGATCGTGCCATCCACAGACATCAATGTCAACAAGGCCCCTGGCCCGAACAGTTTTTCAGTGGGCGAGTGCTTCGAACAAGCCAAAGATCTGAGCAGCAAAACCATCAGAGTGCGGGGCAAAGTCATGAAGATCTCGCGCATGATCATGGGCAAGAACTGGCTGCACATCCAGGACGGGACCGGCAATCCCTTGAAAAATCAGCATGATCTTGTGGTTACGACCCTGGACGATCCCGGCGAGAACGTCGTTGTCACCGTGGAAGGAACGCTTAACGCCAACCGTGACTTTGGCGCAGGCTACAAGTATGATGTTATCGTCGAAGACGCGAAGGTCGAAAAATAATCACCCCCTCTGCCATGGCCGCAGTAAAAATATCGCCTGCGGAAATCGGCTTTGATTTTGACGGGGTTATTGCCGACACCGTCGAGGCCTTCATCCGCATTGCCTGCGAACAGTACGCCCACTGCGATATCCGCGTGGAGGACATCACCCATTTTTCCGTGGAGCAATGCCTGGCCATAGATGCGGGGATTGCCGAGTCGATCTTTCTGCAGATCCTCAAGGATTCAGTGGGGACGGGACTCCTGCCTATGCCTGGAGCCGTCGAGGTGTTAAGCGAGTTGACCGGGCGTGCGACGGTAACGATCATCACCGCCCGCCCGGACGCTGATCCGGTGCATCACTGGCTGCAAACGTTCTTCCTCTCCCGGGCCTACCGGAAAATCCGGGTGGTCGCCATGGGCGATCACGATGACAAGGCCCGGCATATCCGGATGTCCGGGCTTTCTGCCTTTGTTGACGACCGGGCCGAAACCTGCCTGCAGTTGAGCCAAGCCGGCATCCATTCCATCGTTTTTTCCCAGCCCTGGAATCGCAACCGGCACAGCCTGCCTGCGGTGCAAAACTGGGAAGAAATCCGTGCTCTTTGTCTCTAATTCCATTTCTAAATCAAAATGAGAACGCGAAGGCAAGCGAGCAATGACGAGACAGTACAAGTAGAGTACGGCGAGGAGCCGCACAGCGTAGCCGACAATGGTAACGTTTGATTTAGACATGGAATAAAGGGTCAACCCTGGAGTATAGAACATGCAATGTCCCTCCTGCGGCACAGCTCTGCGGATTTTCCAAAACCCGACCCCCACGGTTGACATCATCATTGAAACCGAAGGCGGAGTGGTGCTGATCGAACGGAAAAACCCGCCTTATGGCTGGGCCCTGCCCGGTGGATTTGTTGATTACGGCGAGGCCTTTGAAGACGCAGCCCGTCGCGAGGCGCTTGAGGAGACGGGGCTTGCGGTCACCCTGCGGCTTCAGTTCCATACCTACTCGGACCCAAAACGCGACGCTCGCCAGCATACCGCCTCGACCGTCTTTATTGCCACGGCCACCGGCCATCCCATCGCAGCAGATGATGCCAGCCAAGCGGCAATCTATCACCGGGACAATCTGCCAGCGCTGGTCTTTGACCACGATCGTATTCTTCGAGATTATTTTATTTTCAAGGATACCGGCAGATTGCCGCAACTCATTGCAACCGAGCCCTGAGCGCAACCTTCTATTTAGGGGAGGATTCTTCTCTCTGCAACTCCTCCACCTTCAGCGGAGGGACGGGTGATGACACAGCACCGGCATTGGGTTCGCTCGGCCCTGCTGCTTCCTTTTCTGACTGTTGTTCGCTGATAATGGTTGGCGCGGTGGTGGTCAGCGGCCTGATGAAGATCTTTTGCGGGGGTTGGGTCTGTGATGGTGACGGCGTGACAGACACGGATTTTTCTTCGTGACCGTCGCGAAAAAAAAACAGCAGGATTATTACCAAACCCAAAAGGCCGACAATCAGCCATTGGTAGGGTACCAATTTCAACCGGGGTAATAGTCGCAACCGAGAGAACAGTTCCAACGGAGATATCAATTGTAACCGGGGAAACAATTTCATCTGATCCCACACGGTAGCGATAAACCGGGAGAACAGTTCCAGCTTGGGCAAACGCAATTTGGGCAACCGTTTCAGTGGGTCCCGCACGGTAGCGATAGGCATGGCCACTTTATCGGACTCGGCTGGCATGACCGTCTGGGGAACAACTTCAGGTTTCCGTTCCACCGCTTTGCCGGTGGTTCTGGCTATAAGGGCCTCTGCCCCTGCAAGGGCTTTCTTTTCCTCAGCCAGACCCGGCACATCAATGGCTATCCGCTCAATCTCCGAATACAACGTCTCGGCCAGATCGTTCTGCCCTTGGGCGGCATATTCCCGGGCCTGCTGCTGCATTTTTTTCACCTGCGCCAGAGAAACAGACAATTCCCGCTCCAGCGCACTTTTCTCCATCTCTCCGATCTCAGCGCCAAGCTGGCGAAAGAGAAATCGGGCCTCGAAAATTCGCTTTTCCCTGATCCTAGAACGGATGAGGGCGGATGGATTCTCAACAGGAAGCTCGAGCTTGCTGGCAGGCATCAGCATCTAACCGTTAGAAGAAGGTCTTTAGCACCACATAGATGATCAGCGCCGTACCTACGGAGCCGTACATCAGCAGTCAGGGGAGACAGTCTCCGCCCGACCGCTTGATAATAACCGCAAAGGTGGCTATCCCGGCCAGAATCGCCACCCCGATCAAGAGCAGTTCCTTCATGGTTCCTCCCCGGAGGGGGCCAATCTACCCCCTTATTTTCGCATCTTTTTTCTTCCGCAACCGAATGGCTTTAGGGGTGATCTCCACCAATTCGTCATCGTTGATATATGATATACAGTCTTCAAGACTCATGTCAATGGGCGGGACCAGGACGACCGCCTCATCCGAGCCCGATGCTCGCATGTTGGTCAGTTTTTTGCCTTTGGCTGGGTTGACGATCAGATCAGCCGGGCGACAGTGCTCGCCGATAATCATGCCGGGATAGGCATCGATGCCCGGTCCGACAAAAAGCTTACCGCGTTCCTGAAGATTGAACAGGGCATAGGCCACCGTAGTACTGGGTTCCTTAACAATAATCACCCCGTTGGTGCGATTATGGATATCCCCGGCATAAGGGCCCCATTCGGCAAAAATATAGTTCATGACGCCCATGCCACGGGTGTCGGTCATGAAGGCTGAGCGGTAGCCGAGCAGGCCACGGGTGGGCACCTTGAATTTCATCCGGGTCATCGATTTTTCCACCTGCATATCGAGCAGCACCCCTTTCAGCTTGCCCAATTTTTCAATAACCACCCCTTGATACTGCTCATCCACATCCACCGACAACTCTTCATACGGTTCCATGGTCTTGCCGTCGACCTGCCGCATGATAACCTCGGGCTTGGTCACCTGGAGTTCGTAGTCTTCCCGACGCATCTTTTCGATGAGAATGGAGAGATGCAGCTCGCCGCGCCCGGAGACCCGGTACCCGACCGCATCGGTCAGCGGTTCGACCTGGAGGGCGACATCGGCCAGCGTCTCTTTCGCCAGCCGCTCTTCCAGATGGCGAGAGGTGACATACTTACCGTCCTGGCCGGCAAACGGCGAATCATTGGGAATAAAATTCATGGAGATGGTCGGCGGATCGATCTCCATCAACGGCAGGGGCTGCGGATTGACAGGATCGGTAAAGGTGACGCCGACCGTAACATCATCCATACCGGCAACTGCGACGATATCGCCGACCGAGGCGCTTTCAATCGGCACCTTCTGATCAGCGCAGAAACCGAAGATCTTGTTGATCCGTACCGGAGAGATAGAACCGTCGCGCCGGGCGACTGCCAGAGGGGTCCGCAGGTTCAAGGTACCATTCACGATCTTGCCGATACCCAGACGACCGAGATAGGGAGAATAGTCGATGGTGTTGACCTGCAGCTGCAAGGGGGCATCAGGGTTACCCGAAGGCGGCGGCACATACCTGACGATCATCTCGGACACCGCATGCATACCGGTTTCCGGAGTCACCACCATTTCCGGATCGTCGATCGCGTATCCGGCCTTGGCCGAAGCGTAAACCACGGGAAAATCAAGGACAGAATCCGGGGCGTCGAGACGATCGAGCAGACCGAAAACCTGATCGACCGCCCAATCACAGCGAGCCGCCGGTTTATCGATTTTGTTGATTACGACCAGTATGGGGAGACCAGCGGCCAAGGCCTTCTTGACCACGAAATAGGTCTGCGGCATCGGGCCTTCCTGGGCATCGACCAGCAGCACCGCGCCGTCAGCCATACGCAGCACCCGCTCAACCTGGCCACCAAAATCGGCATGGCCGGGGGTGTCAATGATGTTGATCTGATAATCCCCATAGATATACGACCCGTTTTTCGAAGCAATGGTAATGCCCCGTTCGCGCTCAAGGTCCATGGAATCCATCAACCGCTCGGCCACTTGCTGATTGTCGCGAAACATACCGCTCTGCCGAAACAGCTGATCAACAAGCGTTGTTTTGCCATGATCGACATGGGCGATAATAGCGACATTACGAATAAACTTCTGTTCCATACTGCTCCTGACCCTGGATGGGGCTTTCCTGTTTTATGAAAAAATATGACATCCCGGATTGCCGGGAAATGAGACGATTCGGGAATGCGCCGGCCTGACTATCTCCGGCATGATGGTCACGGAAAAAGCTGACCGATCTCCGAACAGAGATAAAAAAATAAGAAATATACAGGAAGAATAACAAAAAGACAAGGAGATTGAAAGGCGTGCCGCTACCAGTCCACAAAAATTTTTCGGCGCGACGCGGCTGACCGCTGCAGAACCGGTATGTTTTCATCGACATAGTCAATCACCCGGGCCCTTTTTCCCTCCGCAGGCCGCATAATCCGGCCGACAACCTGCAACAGCCGTCCCTCGAATTTGATAGGAGTCGCCAGCACCAGCGTGGTCAGCCCCGGACAGTCAAAGCCCTCACCGATGAGCTGCAGAGTGGCTATCAGCACCGCCACGCCGCCCGCCTGCACATCTTCCACGATCTGCGCTCGTTTATCCGGGGTGGTTTGCCCGGTCAAAACCAGCGCAACCACCCCCTGCCCTGCCATAAGTTGAGCTAGGGCCTGACAATGCGCCACCCGGTCGGAGACCACCAGCATCGTCCCCTCATGCCTCTGGCGAATGAGGGTCACGACATCCTCAACTATCTGGCGGTTGCGCGGGCCGTCAGCGGCCAGCGCCTTGATCAGCTTGGCATACTCGCCCTGAAAAAAATGCGCAAACCCGGTCGGCCGCTGCAGCAACTCCGGCTTCACCACCGCGCCGCTGGCTGCCAGCATCCGACCATCGACGGCATGGACCCTATCCCCCATATAGGTGTAGATCAACTGGGTCATGCCGTCTTCGCGACGAAAAGCGGTGGCCGACAACCCCAGCATATAGCGGCTATCAAAGGCCGATACCACATCGGTGAACAGACTAGCCGGGACACGGTGACACTCGTCCACCACAATCTGACCGAATCGGTCAGGCAGGGAATCCAGGTATTTCTTGGCGGTATTAACGATGGCGACGGTCACCGGCTGGATATCGAGGGTACCATCGCCGCCCTGCCCCGCCTCAATACCCAGAAACTGCCGGATCCGATCGCGCCACTGATGCATCAGCTCCTTGGAATGGACCAGAATCAGCGTTGGCTGCCTGCGCCGGGCAATGAGGCTGAGGGCCATGACCGTTTTGCCGGACCCGGTGCCGGCCTCGAGAACCCCGAAGGAATGGGCGAAAATCGCCTCGACCGCCTGCTGCTGGTAGGGCCGCAGCTCTCCCTGGAAGGAAAGGTCAATTTCCGGCAGGAGCCGCCGCTGGTCAACAATCTCAGGGAGGCACCCTGTCTCCTGACGGCACATTCTGACCGCCTGATTACCGAACCCTCGCGGGAAACAGATTCGCCCGTTCTCTTCCCGGAAGAAAAAGAGCTGCGGCTTAAGCTGCTTGCCGATCCAGCGGCTGTACCGCTTTGCCGCCTGGTATTTCGGATTATCAATGGTCAAGGCTGCCCGCAGGACCTCCGCCAGTGCAGGAGAAGCACCTGTAAGGCAGCATTCCCGATTGACCGTGAGGCAGACTGTCGCGTTGTTCCTTTGCGCCGGGAAGTCCTTGCTTACAGGTGCCATATGCCCTCAACAAGCAACCCTTGCCCCTGTCGGGAACAACAGGATCTACACCTCCGCAGGAGCGACAGAAATAATCTTTTATTGCCTGCCAGCTTGACAGGGCAAAAAATATACTGCATTTTATACCTTTATGCCTTTCGGACCGATTCTATAAATGGTTGGGCTCGTCAACTTCCGCCCCCTTGGACGGATCCCGGCCTCTTTTCCCTGGTGCCTGCTGATCTTCCGCACCAGGAACACGGGGGCAGGGCAACGGCACCCCCTTTACAACTCTTCTTCTTTTACTGACAAAATGGTATTAAAATATTACATCAGCTCCCTTTGCTTCCTGGCCGCCCTACTCTTGCAACCGCATTTCGCGAGGAGCGCCCCTGCTAACAATAAAAGCCAACGGGATATTGTCATCACCCTGCCGGCGGAAACCGTACTCGCGTCACTCAAAAAAATCCTGCCGCTGAACATCCCTTCGCAGAACGAACAGCTGCAGGGCGACATTGTCCTTGAATCCCTGGACCGGTTGGTCATCCATGACAACATCATTTCCGTGCACGGGGTCCTTTCCGGCAGGAATCTGGTGGTGGTGACCAATATCGCCGGTCAGGATATCCAACTCCGAGTCGGCCAGGTGCATCTACCCATGACCTGTGATTTGCATACCCGCTTCGACCCCGTCCAGCGAAAACTTTTCGTCACCCCACGATTTTCCGACACCGACACGGGCAACAACGGCCAGGAAGCCTCGCTAACGCCCCTGCTGGGAGCCCTGGGCGGCAGGGAACACCCTGTCAATCTCGATGCCCTGCAGCTCCTCAACATCAAGATCGGCACCAAAACAATTCCCATTGCCATGGAACCGGTCAAAATTACCGGCACAGACAACGCACTGGTTTTCCACCTGCTGCCACAGGTCGGCACTCCCAGATAAACGCAACCCCCTTTTCCACCCACTAGAGAGGCCTCATCATGCCCGACAACTGTCTCTTCTGCAAGATCATCCGTGGTGAAATTCCGGCCGCCAAACTGTACGAGGACGCAGAAGTCCTCGCCTTCCGCGATATCGCACCGCAGGCACCGGTTCATTTCCTCGTCATCCCCAAAAAACACCTCAGGGGGCCTGCAATGGTGGCTCTGGAGGATGAACGGATCATAGGGAAACTGCTGCGGGTGGGCAACGAAATTGCCGCCAAGGAAGGGCTAACCGATTACCGTGTGGTCTTCAACAACGGCGCACAGGCGGGACAGACGGTGTTCCATCTACACATGCACATCCTGGGCGGCAGGAACATGGGCTGGCCGCCAGGCTGAGGAGATACCTGGTAACGAATCAGGAACCCTGAAGAGTTTTGTGGACCACTTCAGCCAGGCCTGCAATAGTATAGGGTTTATGAATGAAGGCGCGAATACCCAAGGCTTCGGATTGCTGCGCATTGACGAATTCACTGAATCCCGTACAGAGAATTATAGGTATTCCAGGGCGAATGACGAGCAGTTCTCGTGCCAAATCCTTTCCAGTAAGCTCCGGCATGGTCATATCGGTTATGACCAGATCAAAATCTTCAGGCTGATGGCGAAAAGTCTCCAATGCCTCCAAGCTGTCGGTTTTTGCCACCACTTCATAGCCCAGTAATGCCAAGATGTCCTTCCCTAATTCAATCAGCATCTCCTCGTCATCGACCAAGAGGATTCTGCCACGCCCGGTCGGAACGCTCTGCTCGACGATATCGGCCTGAACAAAACCGGCAGTTAACGGGAAGTATAAACTGAATGTCGTTCCTGCTCCGGGTTCGCTTATAACGGTAATCGTGCCGCCAGCGCTCGTCACGATTCCTCGGACCACAGCCAGACCAAGACCCGTTCCCTTCCCTACACCTTTGGTTGTAAAGTACGGTTCAAAAATCCGCTCCATCACCGCTGGCTCCATGCCCTGCCCCGTGTCGCTGACCTGGAGGCAGAGATAGGGACCAGGGGACAACTCCACATATTGGCTGACAAATCCCTCGTCCACCTCTACCGACGACACCGTCACCTCCACGATCCCGCGTTCTTCGCCTATGGCGTGAGCCGCATTGGTGCAAAGGTTCATAAGGATCTGGTTGATTTGAGTCGGATCGGCCAGCACCACATCTGCTTCCCGCCCGATAAAGATACTCTGCTTGATTTCGATGCTCGCAGGGAGGGTAGAACGCAGCAGCGTCAGCGTTTCCTCGACAAGGGGAACGATGTGGATCGGGGTTTTTTCCTGTATTGTTTTCCGACTGAAGGTCAAAATCTGTTGCACAAGGTCTGCCGCCCGGTTGCATGATGTGATCAACTGCTGCAGACGCCGTTGCTCCAATGCGTTCGGAGCCAGACTTTTTTGTATCAGTTCAGCATTGCCCAGGATGGACGCAAGGATGTTATTGAAATCATGCGCTATGCCGCCGGCGAGCGTCCCAATCGCCTCCATCTTCTGGGCCTGGCGCAATTCTTCTTCCAGCCGCAGTTCATGGGTAACATCTTTATGGGTACTCACATAATTGATCACCTTGCCATTTTTATCCCGGACAGGAGAGGAGGTGACCTCTGCTTGGTAACTGGAACCATCCTTTTTGGTGCAGGTCATCTGCCCCGACCAGACGGTTCCTTGCTCAAGGGTACGGCGAATCTTCCGGTAAAAATAACGGCTGTGGTGTTTATGCTCCAGCACCCTGGTGTGTAAGCCTATGATTTCAT
>TBL_comb47_HYPODRAFT_10000233_pt1 | contig 72717 bp, 71 predicted proteins | sample TroBogypolimnion_40_FD_10682 | JGI IMG/M metagenome (IMG submission 10682) | reverse complement strand
CCATGTCGATCCTCTCAGATCGGCAAAATAATTGTTAAATATTGTATTATCCAGCCGATAAACTCGCACTCCGCCTGTACTGTCTTTTCCGTTACCAAGGAAAAAATTACCCTCTGCAATGCTCCTGCTTGTCTGTCTCAGGCAAAGCGACCCCATACAGCCTCGAAATGTATTATAACGGATTATATTATCATCTGTTTTAACAGAAACAAATTCAGGATCACCGTCGCAGTTTTCAAAAAGATTATACTCTACTGTAGTAAACCCGCTTGTCGAAGATAATGAACTAACCCCAAGCCTTATAGTCTCCATTCCATTTGTAATCCTTGGACCGGTATTCCTGAAATAGTTATGATCAATCCTGTCATATTGGCTGCTTCGAGTTGGAGTTCCTTCATAACCGTCAGTTGTTATCATATTGCCGACCAAACTTTTATTCTCAAAGAGATTATGGTCTATTCTGTTGTGGTCGCTGTTTGGCGCAGTGGCATTATAAAGATCCTGTATTAATACCCATTTTGAACCGACTGTTTCCTGTATATGAAATACATTCCTTGTAACTCTTACAAAATGGCAGCTTTCAATTTTAACAGCAGTACCGTCTGCGCTGTTGAATACAAATCCTTCTATTGTAATATAGGAAACCCCCTTAAGGTCAAAGAAAGAATTGTTTATAAAAGTTACTTTGCCTCTGTTTTTTGCGTTGATTAGAATTGGATTAACTTGTGTTCCGCTTACCGTAACGTCAATGTATGCATTCAGGTCATAAGTCCCATCCAATACATTTACTGTGTCGCCTGGTTGAAGGTTTGCAATTGCAGTTTTAAAATTTGTCGCAGTTGATACAGTAACAACTCTTCCAATAAGGTTGTTCGAAGTTAAAAATATCATTATTGTGGTAGTGATTAGAAAATAATAGAGATGATCTTTCATTTTTCCGACTTATTTTATTTTAATAATAATAATCTTTGATCTGGCAATTGATTTTGAATCCCAGGGGCGGCAATATTCAAACTTAATTGTATCAATACCGGGCTCTTTGCCTTTGAACTTCCATATTTCTTTTCCTCCTTTTCCCGTTATTGTTGGGTTATCTGGTATGTATTGATAACCTATACTGTCTAATATTGTAACAGATCTCTTATTAGTCCATTTCCACGAATATCCGGTCGTTGGATTGGATGGTAAATCAATTTGAAATTGTTCGTTTATAGATTTTTCATAATCAGCATTTATAGCAGAAGATCTTTTTACGTTCTCAATTGAACAGCAATTTAGTACCAAAGCTGCAATTAGGTAAATTATAAAATGGGGTTTCATCTTCATAATATAGCTTTTATAATAATAAAAAAACTAATTATTTATACAATTCGTTTTTTATTAACAGATAATCTCCATCTCCGATTATAATTTTATTATAATTATAGAATTTGAAATTTATGAGAAAATCTCTATAACTTGGGCCCATATATGGGCTTAAGGCATTTGCCAAATTATTGGTCGGATAAATTAAATTTACTTTTTTATCAATTAAAAATGCTGGAAAATATCCCGGTTTCTCATCTATTTCTACTGTCTTGAAATTATTTCCCGCATAAACAGAGTATCCCCCTTCATATTCCAGAAAATTAACTTCAGGTTTTAATTCAAGATCCCTGATCTTCCTTATGATATTAACGTTTGTTCTGTTTTTTTGAATAAAATAATTATTTAGTGAGGGTATTAAGAAATTGGAAAAAGCGAATATAAGTAAAATTATAATGCCATTTATGGGCACGTTCTTTATAGGAAATGGAAACAACATATAACTAATTAGTAAATAAAATGCAGGATGTAAAAGTACAAAATAGTGAGATCTGGGATAATATATAAATATCTCTGCCAATGAGGGAATTGTTAGAATAATAGCTAAAATAATGAGATGTTTGTTGTCATCTAATGAAGTCAAATAATTCCCTGTAATGACCTTTTGCTTGTCAGTCAATAACATAATAATGAGGGTAATCGGGATTAATAACAATAAAAGTATTGCGGTCAAATAATTAAAATGAAATATCTTTATTGGAATAAGACTATCGGCCATATCTAAGATAAGTGGTTTCAGCCGGGAAGAGTTCATTGCTAAATGATTGAAAAATCTCTTTGGATCGTTTATTAAACTGCCCGACACAGAATTTGAGTTTCCAAAATCTTTCTTAATAATTTGTCCCCGGCCTTGTGATACGTTTGAATTTATTCTTTCACTGACAGTAATGTCCTTGTCAAATGCTTGGCTAAACGCGACGGAATTTCTATCAGCAGAATATGGCGATCCAAGGATAATTATCGTTGAAATAGATAATAATATAACTAACAAATAATCTTTTATTAAAGTTCGGTTCCTAAGTACCCGATAGGTTGAAAAGAATATCAGCAAAATAAATGAAATCAGGAATTCCGGTCTAATATATGAGCAGATCAATGAAAGCAAAACTGCAGTTATTATCTTCCTGTCTTTATCTTTAACAAAAATTATTAAAATTAAACCAGCGAGTATTATGCTTATACAGAAATGAGAAACTCTCGGCCATACTGGCAGATTAAATATTGAAAATAGAAAAGCTGTTGAGAGGTAAAAGCTAATTGCTGGTGCAATTTTTAGTTTGTATAAAAAGATAAAAAATAAAATGCATGGGAAAATTGTTGTCAGTTTGTAATTTGTATAATAAAGATCTACCGTATCTTTGGAAAATAAACTGAGAACAAAGTACCACAGTGAATATAATGGCCCCCACCCTGGGTTAGCTTTCATTCTGAAAAAATTAACTCCACTATAAAGATAACTTGTCTCATCCCAAAGACGTATGTCCAATATTTTATCAAGCCCGGATGTAAACCGAAGTCCTGTTATTAGAATACCTATAACGCCTGCTATAAGCCAAAATTTTCTTTTAGAATAAATAAATAATATTTGATTCATTTAAATATTATTAAAATTATATGCTTATCTCACCTTATGCTTTGGCTAGCAATTTTATATCTTTTATTTCAAGGACTTGTTTATTGTAACTCTTTAGTACACTATTAATCATTGCTTGCCCGACTTCACTCAGGGTGCTTACATGGTTTGGTAATAATACTCGTAAAAAAGGATATAGCCAGCCGATAAGGTTGTAGTAGCTTTTAATATTTTTCTGCCCTGGTGTTGCCCTCATGAATCCAGGCCGGAAATTGTATACCTTCTTAAAAGGTAATTTCATAAGTGCATTTTCTGTTTTCCCTTTCACGCGGGCCCACATTACCCGTCCTTTTTCAGTGCTGTCTGTCAGAGCGCTCGAGACGTAAATAAAAGTCATATCAGGATTTAACCTGGCAAGTTCACTGGCAAAATGAATTGTTGTATCATAGGTGATGTAACTATATTCCGTTTCTTTCATTCCTACTGAACTTATTCCTGCACAATAAAAACAAGCATTATATCCTGTTAAACTTTCAGTAAAATCATCCAGGTTTACAAAATCAGGCACTATACATTCCTTTAATTTTGGATTGGTTGCATTATAATGCCTGCGGTTTACCATCAATACTTGCTTTACATCCGGATGCTCCAGACATTCCAATAGTACTCCTTCGCCAACCATTCCGGTAACTCCGGTAATTATAACTTTAATATCCATATTTGCTAAAATCCTGATTATTAAATTAATAAATATTTTGTTTTACTCGCATCGTTTTTCTATGTATGCATTTCCTTTGATCGGATATAATCTCCTAGAAAATCAATTTCATCATAAGTGTACATTTGACTTATAGGTAATGGTAAAAGATCATTTGTTAGTCTTGCTTCAACAGAATCTTTTCTTACCTTATTAAGGACCCGGTCCCAATAAGTATCAATAAATATTTTCTTTTCAACTGCCCCTTTCTTTATCTCTTTCCCTCTTTCCAAAAGAAAAGGATAAACATATGGGGCTTCAATTTCATCTGTATCTATTCGTAACTCATTTATATCCCCTAACTTTTCGTGTAACAATAAGAAATTATCTTTCCTTTGCCTCTTTACTTCTTCATAATTGATATTACCCAATAGTGCTTTAGTTAAATGCGACATGCTTTTGATCGGCTGTCCGCTCAACAACCTTTCATTCTGGCTAAACGATTCATACCCTTCTTCAATCCCCTTATCTATCTGAATCAGCAGATGCTCCATTCTATTAAATGAATAATCCTGCTTCAAAGTCTCACTAATTATTTTTTTCGTATATAAATATCCGCCGTCAGGCACACCAAAAAATTTACGTGTAGAATAAAATGTATTAACATCCTTCAACGGTCTGCAGAAAAAATCTTGCGTGTTATCCACTATCAGATTCTTAAATCTCCCAGCAAGTTTTTCAACGGACTTCTTCTTTACTCCAAAATAATTCACATATAAAATCGCTTCATTGTCGTTAAGATCTGAGTTAAAAACAGGTTCAAGGTTCTCATCAATTGAATAATAATCGAATCTTAATCCCAATTTATTTATGGGCTCAAATATTACTTCGCAGATATAATAAGGAAGGTAAATCTTTTTATACTCATTAGCTTTCAATATATATTCCAGGCAGTTTCTGCCCGTATTCAAAGCTAAAGCTTCATTATGGTAATTACCATAATTGTTTAACTCGATTTCTGTGTAACCCCCAATAGGCCGTTTTATCAAATTCATTAGGATGCATCTATATAATACTTATTAAGCTTAAACTTAAACATATTTATAAATGAAAACCAGAATATATATCATTGGAACTTCCCCTGAATTCATTCTTATTTCTATTTAAAACGCCCTTCCCTTTCCCATATACCGGATTAAAACGCCATAGAATAAATAGCCTATTATGAACAAAAACAAATTTTAATTATTATATTTCCCCTAATACTTTTATTTCAGTGCAAATGAGACATTATTGTTTTTATATCATTCTTTTCTTAAGCGTTTTCAAAGCTTCATCGCAGACTATTGACATAACTATTAATAATCTCAATCAGAATAAAATACAATTCTCTTATTTGAATGGAGAGGATGTCGTTTTTATTGATTCTCTTCTATCCAACAGTGATTACCAATTCCATTATTCTTTTGACAAAAACGGTTGCCATGCCGGAATTTATAGACTATCCTTACCTTTCAATAATTCAATTGACTTCATTATAGACCATGAAGATATTATTATGAAGACTGATACAAATAATATTCTTGATAGTATGGTAATCGTAAAATCATCAGCTAATAAATTATACTATGCTTTTCTAAAAAAGAATCTGCTTTATAAAACTAAGATTGCCCAGCTTCGGTCGCTTCTTCTCAAATATTCTACTAGTGATGATGAATATTCTTTGAACAAAAGTAAACTCGCTCAATTACAAACGCATTATTTGTCATTTATAAAAAATATAGCCCCGGATAACCTAAAATCATTTGTTGCAAGATATATTAGGGCAATTCAATTTCAGGGACCAGACTTTATTTCACCTAAAGAAATAAATAAAGATTCCCTTAAAATTCAATATTTGGATAATCTCGATTTCAAAGACGACGATTTGTTGTATACAGACGTATTCAGTTCCAGATTAAAAAAATACCTGGCTCTATTCAAACACACTGAATTTTCTAAAGATCTGCTCGAAAAAGAATATATGACTGCGGTAGATTCGGTCTTGAATAAGGCTAAAGTCAACCAATTGGTTTATGAAAATATTACTGCATACCTTATTAATCAATTCAAAGAACTTGGATACAATGAGGTTATCGTATATATCGTTGATAATTATGTTGTTAAAGATGACTTATGCATGGACGACCAGCTTAAAAACTCTATTCAGGTTAGAATGGATCAATCAAAAAGATTTATCCCTGGGGCAGATGTCCCGAATATTATTCTCCCGGACTCTTCCGGCAAAGATATCCGGCTAATGGATATTAAAGCCGAAAAGATTTTAATCCTGTTTTTTGCAAGCTGGTGCCCTCATTGCCAGAGATTACTCCCTAAACTAATTGACTTTTATAATAAACAGAATAAATCGGAATTTGAAGTTCTGGCAGTATCAATCGATACCACCAGAAATGACTGGCTTAATTTCGTGAGAAAGTATAATTTGAACTGGTTAAATGTTTCTGATCTGAAAGGCGGCAATGGAAAGTATATCCATGACTTTTATCTGTTTGCTACTCCCGCAATGTTTCTTGTGAATGACAAAAAGAAAATAATTGCTATCCTGTCTGACCTTGAAGATCTTAAAAAATATATTAAATAACTCATTATATGAAAACCATTATTATGAGTAGTTGTCATCATGTTGCTTTCTATATCGTTAAATAAGGGTTAATCAAAATGAACAGAATAATTTCGTTCTTTCTTTTTCTTTCTTTATCAATTATACCAACCTTCGCTTCATCAGATTCAACTATGGTTGGGTTGCGGGTATTTCTTCTCGATAAATTAGCTTTAGAAAAAAATAAAAATTCACTCAAGTTAGATAAAAAACCTCCTGTGCAATACGGCGAATTATTACGACTCGCAGATAAATTACTAAAGGGAAAACCTTTGTCAGTAGTTCAAAAAAAACAGATTCCCCCAAGCGGAGATAAACATGATTATATGAGTATAGGTCCTTATTGGTGGCCGGATCCTGATTCTCCAAATGGCGAACCGTATATTCGAAAGGATGGGGAAAGTAATCCTGAAGCTAAATCATGTAATGACCATGCATATTTCACCGAAACTAATAATAGAATCTTTAGGCTCGCGCTTGCTTATTATTTCACCGATAATGATACCTATGCAGAAAAGGCGGTCGAATATTTGCGTGTATGGTTCCTGAACCCGGCTACTAAAATGAATCCCAACCTGAACTTTGCACAAGCTATTAAAGGAAGAAATACCGGTCGTGGGGCCGGTGTTCTTGATGGACACAATATAAATTATATGATTGAAGCCCTGGGTCTGATTGATAGATCAAAATCATTCTCATCTGAAGATCGAAAAGAAATTCACCAATGGCTTGAGGACTATAGAAATTGGCTTCTTGATAGTAAAAATGGACTGTCCGAATCTAAAACTAAAAACAACCATGGCTCATGGTATGATGTTCAAATGATGTCCATTTCGCTTTATCTAGGTTATAATGACTTTGCCCGCCAATATACTGATAGATTAAAAAATAATCGGATTGATTACCAGATTGAAAATGATGGAAGACAGCCCGAAGAACTAATCAGAACCAAAGCTCTTCATTATTCTTTTTACAATCTCGAGGCTGTCTCAGAATTCGCTGCTATGGCTCAGAATCTGGGTATTAATTATTGGGATTATGTTTCTCAGGATGGTAGATCTATAAAGAAAGCAATTGATTATTTATACCCATATACTAATGGTGATAAAAAATGGGAGTACAAACAAATTTCTCATCTTAGTTCAGGCCCTCCGGTCGCTGTTCTTTTATTTGCATATAAATACTATGGAGAAAAAAAATATCTTGATCTTGCAGCCAAATTAGATAGGGATGGATTAAAATCACGCTTCGAAGTATTATATCTGTTCCGCTAATCCAGGCATGATTATCCTATAATTTTCAATAGTATAGTTGCAATCACTATCATTATTGCGCCCCCTATACGGGTTGATATTTGTGCAAACGGCATCAATTCCATTCGGTTTGCTGCAGAAAGTATGGCTACATCTCCCGTCCCGCCCAATCCGCTGTGACATCCGGTTACTATTGCCGATTCAACCTCATACATGTTCATTAACTTTCCAACAAAAAATCCTGATGTTATCATCGCAAGAACTGTCGCCGTACAAATTGCAATATATGCCGGAGTAACGGCTGTAATTACATCTTTCCAGTCGCAGTACAGTACTCCAAGTCCAACCAGTAATGGCCATGTCAGATTTGTTGCTATAAATCTGTACATTTGATATGCTCCCTCTTCTATCCTCTCGGGAATTATATTTATTACTTTCATTATTGCCGCTGTGAATATCATAATTATTACACCGGGGATGCCAATATATTTACTTAGAATACCGCCGAATATAAAAAACGAGCATGCAAGAATTAATCCCGCTCCCATAAGTGAAAAATCAAGTTTATGCTCTTTGTTCATTTCCGCCAAGAGTTTATCATCACCGCCTGTTCTAACAAGTAAACCTTGACCGCTGTATCTGGGATAATTCTCTCCCAGTTTTTTCAGAAAGCCGCAGCTGATGATTGCCGCTATATTTCCTAACATTGCTGCAGGTACAAGTTTTGGAATCAGACTAGCTTGAGGCTGCTTTAGGATTTCAGACATTCCGAGAGAATATGGTAGGATTCCTTCACCTATTCCGCCTCCGAGAATTGGAATAGTTATATAAAAAAATGTATGGTAAATATTATATCCGAATAAAAACCCCATTAAACACCCCGCGGTTATTGCTGCTATTGTTCCGGCAGCCAAAGGTATAAACATTCGCAGAAATCCCTGGATGAGTACAATCCTCGCCATACCCATTATGCTGCCGCAAACCAGACATGCAATATATAGATATAAAAAATTCGCTGTTTTCATCACCGCAGTTATTGAACTGAGTGCATTAGGATGAATCAAATTGTAGTATACAAGTATTGAGGGAACGAACATGGATAATATAGCCGGGCCTCCTATATCTTTTAAGATGGGTACCTTCAAACCAACATCTCCAAGGAACCAGCCCATTATCATTATAATCGCAAAACCGCCGATCATATCGGAAGGCAGCTTACCGATCAATACTGCCGTAAAGATTATTATAAAAAGAACTATATAAACAGGTAATGGCAAAGGTCCTATCTTATGATCCGCAATCTTTCCGATAAAACCATGTTTATTCAACACTCAGACTCCTGTCAAACTTGTATAGTTAAAAAATCTCCCTTAATGCTAACATAGCTAAATTCCGAATAAATCCGTTACCGCTATATAAAGATTTTTAACTATTTCATCAGGATCATCTTCTTAACTGCGCTAAAATTATTTTTGCCATCAACAGATTGTGCGTTGATTGAGAATATGTATATGCCGCTCGCCAGACCTGCTGCATTAAAATTAAATTCATTATTCCCGGGCTGTCTGTTTCCTTCTTTATATTCATGTACACTTTGTCCTAATGAATTGAATATCTCAAGTGTAACATTACTTTCATAACCCAATACATATTTAATAGTAGTGGTTGGGTTAAATGGATTTGGATAATTCTGCATAAGAGAGAATTCTGTGGGAACTGACATTGAAACTGAAGGGAGCTGAATATGTACTGGTTGTAGTATGTTTCCTTCTTCGTTTGCAAATTGACACATCGACTGATCAAATTGTAGTGAAAATCTGGAGTCTGCTTTAAATGTGGATGAAGATTTAAATCTCAGCACAACTATGCTGCTTCCTGATTTCAGTGTTAGTGGCTTTTGCCCTCCTGAAATATCAAACCATGCAATCTTCACATTACCATTAATTTCATTGCTTATTATATTTTCCGGAGAAGACATTATACCTTCAAGTGTCGCTAACTCTGACGGGTAATTGAATGATAAATTCATTGCACCTAAATTTACATCCTGATTGATAACCACTGGAATATCAAATTCCTCGTTTTGCTTAATACTCAGCACATTTTTTTCTTCAATTGAAATGAAATTTTCTTTAGGAAGAGTTGACATATCCGAAGAGGCATTTACGTCTCCAGAAAAAAGACAATTTATTGTAAGGTTTAAATTCGAATCTGCAACGGTAACTGTTGGATATGTAAACACCCAATCACCGGCAGGAAATGAAGTTGTTAATCCGGCCCATCTTCTGATTATTAAAAGAGCGTCTGTATTATTAACTCCTCCTTGTACATTAACATCTGCCGACAAGTTCTGTATAGTCGAAAATGTTTTTAGACCAACAAAAGACTGCGCTATCCAAAGTGCATCTGTAGCATTAATTTCATTATTGCTCCATGCATTCGTGGTGGATGCTGCCAATGTATAAGAACCGTTTGGTATGTTCAGAAAACTAAATGATCCTGAGGCATCTGTTGTAGATGTAAACCCGCCTGGGTTAAGTGTAACTATAACATTTTTTACACCCTGTGAAACTGTTGATGCATATAAAACTTTTCCTGAGATTGTAGGCAATGATATCGTTTTAAAGTTCCAGATCGTTGACCAACCGCTAGTACCACCTATATTCTTTGCGTTAACTCTCCAATAGTATTTTGTATTATTAAGCAAACCGGAAACGGATCTGGTAGTTGAACTTATAGTCGAATCATTTATTGTCGGTGTTACAAATAAACTGTCGGTTGCAAGTTGGAAATTATAACTTGCTGCTCCGGCTACTGTACTCCAACTAAAGTTTAAACTAATTGGCTGATTTATTACTCCTGTGGAAGGAGAAGTAAGTGCTGGCGATGCCGGTGCAGCTATTATTGTTGTTAAATTACTAACTATAGAATATGCACTGGTGCCGGCCAGATTTTTCGCATTAACCCGCCAGTAATATTTCTTTAAATTCAATAAACCGGATAAGGATCTGCTGTTTGTTGTAACTGTTGAGTCATTTAATATTATTGCCGTAAACAAACTGTCAGTTGCTGCCTGAATTCTGTACGATGCCGCTGTAGGTACTGCATTCCAGTTAAAAGTAATACTTAATAGCTGATTAATTGTATTAGTCGCCGGTGAAGTCAAAACAGGGACAGTTGGGAATGCGATTATTGTGGTAAAGTTTGATACATTTGAATAATTACCTGCTAAACCAAGATAAGAAGCATTTACACGCCAGTAATATTTAGTGCTGTTATTTAATGAAGTTATGTTAACTGATGTAGAAGCTATTCCCGATGAATCCTTATAAGTTGTAGCAAACAATGAATCTGTTGAAATCTGTACTCTGTACGTCTGTGCCGTTGGTACACTTCCCCATGTAAGTGTAATTGAAACTGGTTGATTTATCGCTCCTGTTAATGGAGAACTTAATATGGGCGAAACTGGCGGAACCGCCTGCGCAATTGAACCATTCGTATATTTAACGCCGCTGATTATTTGACCTGATGAATTGTCTACTTCTGATAATGCAGAATTAAAACTAACGGCTCCGGAGCCGGTTAAATAAGTGAATTTTAAATTAGTAAGCAGGCCATTTGAAATTGTTATTGGGGTCGTTCCTGTCAGGTCTGTCCATGATAAAGTTAGTACTCCGGATACTGCATTATTTGAAATTGCTATTCCATTATAGGAATTTGATAATCCCGTATAGGTTAAAGTTGACGTGTTGTATGAAATATTAAATGTAAATGAACTTATATTCGTAAAATTTTGAGCGTTCAAAGGTAAAATCACTGCGGTGTTGTTCAATCCTGTAACATTTCCGATTGATAGTGTTGGGAAAGTCCCGGTAAAAAGTGTAACCCCGCCATTATTAAATGACACTGTAAGAGGTACCGCCTGTTCATCAGCTATTTGACACAAAGTGGTATTAAACGTGATTGGTGCAGAACCGCTGCTATATGTGAAATTTAAATATAGTAGTGTGGAACCATCAGTAAATGTCTGTGGAGTGTTTCCTGTAAAATCAACCCATGCGATAGAGATTACACCTCCTGAAGCATTTGATATAAAAGATAACCCGGTGTTGGTTGTAATACTTGTAAATGTCAGCGCAGAATTGTATGGTATTTTAAGTGAAATTGCACCAATGTTGGATAATCCCTGTACTTTTACCGGAACAGAAACATTGGTTCCCGCTGCGGCAATTACATTTGATATACTGACACTTGATGAAGTTAGTATGCCATCTCTGTTTTTAGCACTGCCCGGGAAAACAATTCCGGTAAGTAAGAATACTAAACTGGCTATATGTATTAATTTTTTCATAATATTTCATTTGATATTTGGAATATATCCTTTCAAGGACAGTACCAAAGAAATATTTGGAAATTGCACCAAAAACAATGCTTAATTGAGACACAAATGTATCAATATGAGAATCGAACTTATATGAGAAACAAAAATTATCACTTTTAATTATTTATGTAGCAAGGTTTTCAATTAAATGTAGTCTAATTAACAAGGAATTCATTACAGAATCCCTCACAATATTATTAACCCAATAGAAATATTAGAAAAGAGATAAAGTATCAAAACTAAATTAGTTTGAACTGAAATAAAGAATAAGGGTGTTTATTTGATATATTGGGCAGAGAATTAATCACCTAAATAAACGAATTTAAACAGCCTGGAAGTTTTTTTGTCTCATTCAATTCAATGAAACTATCTCTGAAATAATTTTAGTATGGAGATATTAATGCCTGTAAAATGGATAATGTTACAATTGTTAATTGTGTTGTTTTTATGCTGCACTAACATTTCGTCTGGACAAACTCAAACTGTTGGTTTGTTTATAAACGATACAACAAAAACATATGTGGGTTATACTTTGTTTGCACCTAAACAAAATACTATGACCTATTTAATTAATAATGATGGTCGTAAAATTCATGAATGGACTGCAAGTAAATATTCTCCCGGTCAGACTGTGTATCTTCTCGAAAACGGGGATATTCTTCGTACATGTATGGTTCCCGGTAATCTTGGTACCGGCGGAGGAGAGGGTGGAAGAATCGAAGAATATACCTGGAATGATAGTCTTGTTTGGTACTTAAACTATTCCTCCACTACCTACATGCAGCACCATGATATTAAGCGCCTTCCTAATGGGAATATCATAATGCTGGTAGTTGAGAAAAAAACTCTTGCCGATGTTATTGCCGCAGGTTTTGATACGAGCAAATTTCAGGAACCAGATTTCAGATTGGATCAATTTCTTCTTCCTGATTGTGTCATTGAAGTACAGCCGACTTACCCCTCTGGTGGAAATGTAGTTTGGGAATGGCATGTTTGGGATCATCTTATACAGAGTTTTGACACATCTAAATTAAATTATGGAACTCCAAAATTGCATCCGGAATTAATTGATGCTGCAGGTGATCATAAAAATCTCCCTGTTTTTTGGAATCATATGAATTCCATTGATTATAATCCGGCATTTAACCAGATAGCGCTTAGTGTCAGAGGAAATAGCGAAGTTTGGATTTTAGACCATAGTACAACTACTTTAGAAGCAAAAAGTCATACTGGAGGTATAAGAGGAAAGGGAGGTGATCTTCTTTACCGTTGGGGTAATCCCTTAACTTACGGGACTGGAACAACTGCAGATGATAAATATTTTCAGCAGCATGATGTTGAATGGATAAAATCTGGAAATCCAGGAGCCGGTGATTTAATGTGTTTTAACAATGGCTTAGGGCGTCTATATTCGACGGTTGACGAAATAACACCTCCTGTGGATACAAACGGTAACTATTCTATCGTTTCGGGCTCTGCCTTTGGACCTTCAGGTCTTACATGGACATATCAGGCCACACCGCCAACTTCGCTTTATGCCAACGATATTTCAGGCGCCCAAAGGTTGCCTAATGGAAACACATTAATTGACCAGGGAACTGTTGGGTCATTTACTGAGGTTACTTCAGCTGGTGACATTGTCTGGAAATATGTTAATCCCGTTTCCCATTCAGGTCCCCTTGTACAGGGAAGTTATATTCCTGATGATTCCACGCATCCCGGTGAAAAGTTGAATGCCGTGTTTAGAACTTATAGATATTCTCCTTCTTATTCGGCATTTACGGGTAGAGATTTAACCCCGGGAGATTTTATCGAATTAAATCCTCTGCTTGTAGAGCTTGTATACTTTTGTGCGAGTATTAAAAATAATTCTGTTATTCTTTCATGGATAACAGCTGCCCAATTAAATAGTGAAACGTTTCAAATTGAAAGAACAAGAAATAATACTGATTGGCAAATGATCGGAGTAGTTCAGGCATGCGGCAATTGTAACTCAACAAATAGATACAGCTATACAGATTCCAATTTAGATAGATGCGTATATCAATATCGGTTAAAGTTGATTAGTAGCGATGGATCATTCAAATACAGCAGTATTGCTTCGGCCAATATCGGATACCCGGACAACTACGTATTAATGCAGAATTATCCCAATCCATTTAATCCTGGTACTGTAATTAAATATCAAATACCGGCCGCTTCTAAAGTAGAACTGAAAATATATGATGTGATGGGTAGAGAAATATATACTCTGGTTGATCAGTACCAGCAGCCGGGAATTTATTCTGTTCCATTTAATTCACAGAAATTATTTTTATCAAGTGGAATTTACTACTATAGAATAATAGCGGCTGGGTTTACCATATGTATGAAAATGATTTTATTGAAATAATAATATGAAGAGACTTTACATGGGTTATAGAACGAACAATTTATTTTTTATTATTATATTTTTCTATTTATTTCATTCCTGCTCCTTTTCTCAAAACCTTCAGATTGGCGGCTCTTCGGATGCCTTGATCCCTGCCGGGGAATTCCAGATGGGTGATCATTTCGGATATGTCGACCCTAATCATCCGACTGACGAATTACCACTGCATCTGGTTAAGATTGATTCTTTCTATATGGCAAAAAATCTTGTCACCAATATGCAATTCCTTTCGTTTCTGAATTCTTATTTAGCCGATAGTCTGATTACTGTTATCAAAAACGTTGTATATAAAAAAGGCGGAAGTGATATTTATTATTACACTTATTCATTTGCTCCTACTTATAGCATTAGCTATACCGGCGGTACATTTGCGATAGTTGATTTTAGATCCAATCATCCTGTCGTTGGTGTTCAGTGGTACGGAGCAGCTGCTTATTGCAATTGGCTAAGTGTACAGAATGGATTAGAAAGCTGCTATAATCTTACAACCTGGGATTGCGACTTTTCAAGAAATGGTTACCGGCTTCCAACTGAAGCTGAATGGGAATATGCAGGAAGAGGCGGTCATACTAATCCATATTTTATTTTCCCAAACTCAAATACAATAGACACTACAGTTGCAAATCTGCCTTCTTCCGGAGATCCCTATGAAACTGGTTCATATCCTTATACTACTCCTGTCGGGTTCTATGATGGACAATTAAAATTGAAAACAGATTATAATTGGCCTGGTACTGCTATAAGTTATCAAACTGGTAATGGTGTTAACGGTTTTGGTCTTTATGATATGCAGGGGAATGTGTGGGAGCTAATCAATGACTGGTATGGACAAAACTATTATAGTATTAGCCCCTATAGCAATCCAACAGGTCCCGATAGTTCATTCAAAATGCCTGATGGGAGGCCTTGCCGGGGAATGCGCGGAGGTAATTGGTATAATGGCTCTGATACAACCGGAGTTAATGATGGCTATGCAAGAGTCTCCAATCGTGATCCGTCTTATTATAGAGGACCGCTGGATAAAGATCAAACATGGTGTGTCGTGGGATTCCGTGTAGCAAGATCCACCGGCGAAAATGTTTTACCAGTCGAACTGACCAGTTTTACTGCCCATACAAATAATAGTTCAGTTTTGCTGTCTTGGAAAACCGCTGCTGAATTAAATAGTTCTGAATTCCAAATTGAAAGGAAATCTGATAATTTAGATATTTGGAATTTGGTTGGGACAGTAAATGCCTGTGGGAATTGTAATTCAATTAGTAGTTATTCTTATTTAGATTCGGTTACAGCCGGCCGATATAAATATCGTTTGAAGTTAATAGATAATAACGGCTCGTTTAAATACAGCAGTATAATATCTACAAATATCTTGATACCTACATCAATTACTTTGCAGCAAAATTATCCTAATCCCTTCAACCCAGAAACTTCTATAAATTTTTCCATTTCTGCTTCAGGATATGTTACTTTAAAAGTATTTGATGTCCTGGGAAGGGAGGTTGTTACTCTGGTTGATGAATATAAACAACCAGGGTCATATACTTCGAAATTTTCTGTTTTGGGGACTATAAACCAGACTTTGTCATCTGGTATCTATTTTTTTCAATTGATACAGAATTCTATCGTTCTGACTAAAAAAGCAGTTTTAATAAAATAATTTCAGCTAAGGATTATTATGAAATATTATATTATACTTTCTCTGATCATTTGCTCAGCGATGCCAGTGTTTGGTTTTTCAGGGCAGATATCTACAAGTACCGATACACTACAATTTATAGCTAATGAACTACTTGGAAGACCGACTGCAAATTCTATCACTGTGAATGCATGCGCGAATCAAAATCTGGATGTGTATTATGAGTATGGTACAGATTCTCTTAATTATCTTTATCAAACTACTGTAAAAAGTTGTTTAGACAGTATTCCTTTTGTTTTTGTGTTAGGGAATTTAAATCCAAATACGCAATACTTTTATAGAATGAGATACCGTCTTACCGGGACTACAGAATTTTTAAGTCGGAATAGCCATACTTTTCATACTCAAAGGCCATCTGGCTCTGAATTCACTTTTGCAGTCGAAGCCGACCCTCATCTAGATACTAATTCTAATCCTGCTGTTTATACTTTGACGCTTCAAAACATTCTTTCAAAAAAGCCTGATTTCCTCCTGGACTTAGGCGATACCTTTATGTCTGAAAAACTTCCGGTAGTAAATCAAATAGAAATACTTAAGCGCCATCTTCTTTTGCGTTCATATTACGATATAACCTGCCATTCTGTCCCTCTCTTTCTTGTCTTGGGAAATCATGAGGGTGAGCTTGGTTGGCTTCTTGATTCTACAGCTAATAATCTTCCTGTGTGGGCCGCCAATACCCGCACTTTATATTATCCTAATCCTTTACCTGATTCATTTTATTCTGGAAATACAAAATCTGAATCTTTTGTAGGTCTTCGCCAAAACTACTATTCCTGGCAGTGGGGAGATGCTCTTTTTGTCGTTCTCGATCCTTATTGGTATACAAAGAAGAAACCAAATTGGGGATGGACTCTCGGAGTTGACCAATATAATTGGTTCAAAAATGTAATAACCGGGAGTCAGGCGAAATACAAATTTGTTTTCTGCCATCAATTAGTTGGCGGTGATAGTACCGACGGCCGGGGAGGTATCGAATTTGCTAATCTCTGGGAAATGGGCGGATATAACACCGATTCAACCTGGGGATTTGACACTTACAGACCTGGATGGGGAAAACCGATTCATACCTTAATGGTTGAGAATAATGCAACTATATTCTTTCATGGACATGATCATTTCTTCGGGAAACAGGATAAAGATGGTATCGTTTATCAGGAAGTTCCTCAACCTTCAGCACGAAGTTATACAAGTAATTCAGCTGCAGCTTATGGATACATTAATGGTGTTATTATTCCAAGCAGAGGTTACCTCTTAGTAACTGTTTCAGATACAGGTGTGGGAGTACAATATTTAAGGACATATCTTCCGGCCGAAGAAAATGCACAAAGACATAATGGAGATATTAGCTATTCATATTCAATTATTAATGGAGTTTTACCAGTCGGATTAAAACAATTTTCTGCAATCACAAGCAAAAGAAATGTTGTTCTGAATTGGTCAACAAAATCTGAATACAATATGAATTCATTCAATATTGAGAGGAGTTTAGTGTCCTCAAATATTTGGGTTGAAATAGGAAAAGTAATTGCATCTGGGACAAGCAACTCAGACAGAGCATATAATTTTATTGACCAGAGTCTGAATTCTGGAAAATATAACTATAGATTAAAAATGCTTAATAATGATGGTTCTTCAACTTTCAGCAATGTTATTTCTACTGAAGTCGAAACTCCCTCTGAATTCAAATTAGAACAAAATTATCCTAATCCTTTTAATCCCTCGACTAATATAATTTACGATCTACCGGTTGAAAGCAAGGTATTAATTAAAATATATAATTCAGCAGGTGGATTGGTAACTACATTGGTGGACAAAGTGCAACCAGCAGGGTATCAGTCAGCATCCTGGAATGCACATGGAATTTCTTCGGGTGTTTATTTTTATACTTTTAATGCTATTGCAGAAAAAAGTTCAGAATCGTATAAAAATAACGGAAAAATGATATTACTGAAATAATTCTGTATTATTAAATGTTTAGAACCTACATATGAACGTCGATAGCGTTTCTATTATTTTTGCTTGAAATATTTTATATTCATTTTAATATTTTGTAAATAGTATTTATTAAGGAGAGTCTATGCAGCGTATCTTCCCGTTCATTTTTACCTTCAGTTTGATTATTGTTTTCTCACCATTCATTTCAGGACAAATCACACAGGAAGAGCTCAAGGGGATTTATGATTCCAGCAGCTCTGCAGTTAAAGAAGGTAATTTTGAAAAAATACTCCTATACAGCAGTGAAAACAGTAGAAACGATATTATTTCAAATTCTAAAACTAAAGAGGAAAAAGAGGACCTGCTTAAAATTGGGAAAATGCAAATTCCGGAATCATACGAAATTCTTCATATGCAGATAGGCAGGGACAGCCTGACAGCAATTCTACAGACAATTATGCAGTTCGACGCTAATAAGGAATATGGAAGGGAAAGAGCCCGCCTTGAATGTGAGATTCATTTTAAAAAAGAGAATGGGAAGTGGAAATTGGATTCGATATTATACCTTACCGATCCAGATCAAATTAAACGTCCAGATGATTTAACATATAATCCAGGTGATGCTGATATGGAAAAAGAGAGCGAAATAGGAGGAAGAATTATAAGTATCGATTTCAAAAAAGACTATTCAGTTGTAATTTTAAGAGTCATAGATGAAGAGGACGCAGTATTCCTTCCTTCTAAAGATAAATTGGAAGTTTTGGGCATCTCATTAGATGATTTAATCCCCTGGAATATATTTGAGTTTAATGGTCACCCGCATAAAACAGATAAACTAAAATTCTTTGCGGTAAATGGTAATTTGGTAAATAATTAAATTAACAGTTTATTGGAATTTTTGTCGATTCCAGATTATAGCAATCTTTTTTGTTAAATTTACTATAGAATAGATTCTTTATTATTTACTATAATGCTATAATGCGATATTTGCTCATTTTATCCGTCTTCATATTTATTCCGCTTAATTTCACTTTACCCCAGGAAGATGTTAAAGATAGTCTTAAATATGAAATTCAGGAAGTAACAATTCTAGGAACACGTACTCAGGAGAAAATAATTGATGTTCCTTATTCGGTATTCAGAGTTGACAAGGAGGATCTGGTTTACGGAAGAAAGGTTTCAGCGAAAGATGTATTAGCCGATGTACCGGGATTATTTCTGCAGTCCCGTTATGGAAACCATGATCTAAGAATATCCCTTCGTGGATTTGGGACACGTTCAAATTCAGGGATAAGGGGCATTAGAATATTGCAGGACGGAATACCGGAATCCGAACCTGACGGCGAATCTGTAATTGATGCGGTTGACTTTACCGGATTAGGGGGCGTAGAAGTTGTTAAAGGGAACCTTTCTTCTCTTTATGCCAATGCACCCGGAGGGATAATTAACTTTATCTCAAATCTTTACTTCCCGGAGAATTTTATTTCATATAACAGCCAGATTGGTAATTTCGGTTATACCCTCAACGGATTAAAACTTGGAATTAAAAATGCGAACAACAGAATATTTGTTTCATATAATTATTCTGGATTAAGCGGATTCAGAGAGCATAGTAATGAATACGAACATTTGCTGAATGCCGTATATGAAAGTTATTTAGAAAAAGCTACTCTTACCATCTCCGGAAATTATGTCGATGGTATAAATAAACTTCCCGGTTCACTTACTTCGCAGGAATTTTATGCTAATGCAGATCAGGCTGATCCAAGCGCATTGACATTTGATTACAGGCGGGTAACCAAAAAAGGAAGAATCGGATTGAAGTATAAAATGATACTTGATGACGCTGACCAAAATGAATTTGAAATTACAGGATATGGTTCATTAAAAGAGCTTGAAAAAACTGATAACCTTTATTATAATACCTCTACTAGATATTCCTTAGGAACATTTGTAAGGTTTTCAAACAGAAGTGAAATATTTAATAGAATGAATATTATTACTGCGGGGATGGATTATGCATATCAGTCAGGCCCGGTAAATGATTTTGATAACATTTCGGGACAGAAGGGGATTTCCATTCTAACCGAATACACTGAAAGCTTGAGCAACATCGGTTTTTATATACAGGATCATTTTAATATACTACCTGATAAATTTGATATGTTTCTATCGGGGCGTTATGATAATAATGTTTTTTCAAAGGACATATTTATCCCTTACGGTTTCACGGACACATCAAGAGTATTCGGTAAGTTTGCTCCTAAAGCAGCCTTTAATTATAAACTTACTCCTAATGTTGCAATATTTACTTCGTATGGCATCGGTTATGATTTTCCGGCATTGTCCGAAATGGAGAATTCCCCGCTGACTTCAAATATTAAGTATTCGGTTAACCCGGATCTTAATGTTGAGAAATCTCAGAACTTTGAATTTGGATTGAAAGGGAACATTATAAATGAAGGGGTTGAGTTCATGCGAATGGTCAATTTCGATATAGCCTTCTTTGATTATGAAATCTACGACGAGATAGTCCCATTTATAATTAACCAGCAGACTTATTTCAGGAATGCAGCCAAAACCAACCGGCTTGGAATAGAATCGAGTTTTAAACTTCAGCTTATTGATAATCTTGAAGCGACAGTAAATTATATTTATACAAGATTCAGATATGACAGTTACAAAGCCTTGTTGTATAATCCGGGTGGTGATACCACAGAAAATTTTTCCGGTAACTATGTACCTTCTGTACCAAGAGGAGTAGTTAATCTAATCCTGAATTATGAGTTTGAAATATCTGATCGTCTGTCTGGACTACTGCAGTGGGACTGCGATTATGTCTCATCTCTATTCGTAGGTGATAATAACGCTCAAAAATCTTCTCCTTACTTTACTGGAAATATGATGGTTGGTCTTAACTTTTCAACTAATTATTTCAATGCAATTTTCTATATTGGTGCAGGTAATATCTTTGATAAGAAGTATGCCGGTTTTATAAATATAAATGCATATGACGGCAGATATTATGAGACAGGCGAACCAAGGAACTATTATTCTGGTATTAATTTAAGTTATAAGTTATAAATATTTGTATGAAGTTTGCCTTACTGCTGTTAACAATTTTAAATATTAATTGGGGAATCAGTTTTGGCCAGCAGAACTTCCGTATATTTCCCAGTAGTGTAACTCAGACAGAACCAGTAATCAGTATTTCTCCTCATAATCCTGATTTCCTTTTTGTGAGCGCTAAAACTATTAATATAACTACAGATATAAATAATGAGGGGGTTTATATATCGACTGACAGGGGATTTACCTGGACAGGTTCAGATGGAGTAAGCGGCCAAAATTCAGCTTACCAGGGAGGGAGCCCGCAGGTAGTAATAGATGCTAACAACCGTTTGATAATAACCCATCTCGGGGGAATATTTCCCGGATTATACAGTCACTACTCGAATGACTCGGGAAAGACGTGGTCAAACTCAGTTACAATAACTTCACTTCAGGCTGCAGATATACAAACAGGTGCACTTACAATTGATAATTCACAAACTAGTGCTTACAAAGGGAAAATCTACAGTTCATGGGGGAATAGTTTATCTCCATATTCAATCTCATTTTCATCATCTATTAACAGCGCCGTAAATTGGTCGCCAGTACAACCAATAAATACCAACCCGGTATTAAGGAGTTCAGGCGGGTTTATAAGGACAAACAACGCCGGAGTTGTCTATGCGTGCTGGGCTGGTGTTTTAGATAATTCTCCATTTAATGAAAAACAAGTTGGATTTGCATCTTCAACAGATGGGGGAACAAATTGGAACTATAACCAAAATATATTTAACATCAATGGAATATTTGGAACACTCCCGTCAAAGAACGGAATACTGGTAAATGGGTATCCGCAGCTTGCAATAGATAATTCTTCGGGATCGAGGAGCGGATGGATATATATAGTGACAACAGAAATTAATAACCTTCCTGCTGGTACAGACCCGGATATAATACTTCACTATTCATCGGATGGCGGGAATACCTGGTCCAATGGAATAAGGGTAAATCAGGACCCGGTTAATGACGGTAAAATTCAATATTTTCCTGCACTTGATGTTGATAGTTTGGGAAATGTAAATATTCTTTTCTATGATGACAGGAATACTGCTTCTGATTCGGCAGAAGTATGGCTTGCAAGATCATCCGATGGGGGAATTAGCTGGAAAGAACAGGTAGTTTCAGACCACCGGATTGAACCCAAACCAATTCCAGGGGGTAGATCCGGTTACCAGGGGGATCATATAGCATTAAAATCTTCCGGCGATAATTTATTTGCGTTGTGGATGGATGACTACTCGGGTCTTTACCAGGTATGGATGAAGATAATTGATCTGAATATTTTAAGTGTTAAAGAAAGCGGTGCAATGATTTCTGGTTTTGATCTGCAGCAGAACTATCCCAATCCATTTAATCCATCGACTACAATAAAATATACAATTCCGTTTAAATGTAATGTCCAGGTCTTTTTATATAACTCGCTGGGACAAATGGTTAAGAATATAGCTTCAGGAATTGAGAATAAAGGTATGCATGAGATAAATTTTAATGCGTCTGAACTTCCCTCAGGAGTTTACCTTTATTCTTTGCATGTTTTTTCGGCGGACGGGATATCTAAATACATGGCATCTAAGAAAATGTTACTTCTAAAATAATTCGTGTATAAGAAAGTCTGAAAAACATGAGAAAATATTTACTGCTGATTATTCTTTTCAATATTGGAATTTCTTACCTCAATGCACAGATTAAATGGAGCATAATAAATTCACCCACTGGCAATACATTAAGAAACCTTGTATTTACAGATAATCTTAACGGATGGGCAGCAGGAGATTCGGGAACTATTATACATACATCAGACGGGGGACAAAATTGGCTGCTTCAGAATTCAGGCCTAGTATTTGATGTTTTCAGCATTAATTTTCCTGATAAAAACCATGGGTGGGCATTATGTATAGACGATTATTCCAATTCAATTATTCTTAATACTACTGACGGGGGGAATAACTGGTTCAATACCACGTATAATGGTAATGACATATTAAGTTCAATTGTATTCCTTGATTCCTTAAATGGCTGGGCCGGTGGTTATATGGGGAGCATTTTAATTACTTCAGACGGCGGAAACAACTGGAATATTGCAAGTGTTGATACTTTAACCGGATATTCGGTTCATAATTTTCTTTCAGTGAGTAAGAACTGTGGATTTGCATTCGGGGGAAAGTTTGACAGATGCGGAGTTATATGGAAAACTATAGACGGCGGTTTGCACTGGAAAGGACAATCTATTGGTGCTGATCCCATACAAAGTTTACAGGCAACCGATTCGCTTAATATTTTAGGAATAGGGGGGGATTTTGAATTTGGCACAGCATGTTTGAAATCAACAAATGGAGGGGAAAGCTGGAACTATAGAAAATTAAGTGTGTTTGGAATCGGGTTGAACTTATCCTTTAGGACAAAAACAGAAAGCTGGGCGCCATTGAACAACGGAGTTGAAGGTCGAATTGTATATACAAAAAATTCAGGGGAAACCTGGAAAGAATTTCAGATAGGCAGCTTTTATATGAATGATATTAAATTTATCGATTCAGCACATGGAATTGCGGTGGGATTAAATGGAGTAATATTAAGTTATGTTCCGGACAATCCGAAAAGCAATTTTATGGTTAATGTTAACAGGTTTTCAGTGCCGGTAAATAACTGTGGGGTTATAGGGGACATAAGTATTGGAGGAGGAACATACGATTCAAAGTTGTTACTATATTCAGCAGGATTTTACTTGTCGGGAGTGACTAATGGAAATCTATGGACGAACGGTTCGGCATACGAATCAGGAATACAGGATTATCAGCCGGGCATTGTTGGATCAGATCCATCAGACAAAAATAATAAAGTTTATGTGGTTAAATCATCTGATCCTGCATTTTCTGAAAGCTGGCAGGATTGGAAAAATGCCGTAGCATTAGGCGCCGATTTTTATGATGGCAACAACGATGGCTTATATAATCCGGTTGATTTAAATGGGAATGGTAAATGGGATCCAGGAGAAGACAGACCAGATTTATTAGGAGACATAACAGCATGGAGTGTTTTCAATGATGGAGTCTCTGCACCGCAGAGAAAATTTAACGATGTACAGCCTCAGGGAATAGAAATAAAGCAGAGCTTGTTTGCGATTAATGATTCAACGAACCTGCAGAATGCTTTTTTTGTACGCTACCGAATAGAGAATAGGGGAACAGTGGCAGACAGAATTGACTCGGTATATTTCGGAATTTGGAATGATCCTGATATCGGCAATCCAATTGATGATTACCTGGGATGTGATACTTTATATCAATCCGGGTTTGTCTACAACAACGGAAATGATATGATATTCGGGGCAACGCCCCCATCTTTATTTGTGAGTTACCTACAGGGACCCGCGGTTTTTATTCCGGGAGTTACGTTTTTAGATAACAACAGCAATGGCGTTTTTGATGATGGAATTGATACTCCAATAGATACTGCATGGGATTTCAAGGGACAAGTAAAAGGGAAGTCACTGTATCCGGGGGCAAAAAATTTGAATCCATCCTCATTTATACAGTTACAGAATAATTACAAAAATCTTACAGACCCAACATCAAAGTTTGAAGCAAGAAATTTAATAACAGGGAAGAACAAATTGGGATTAGCTGCTGATCCCTGCAATTGGCCATTAGGAACAGTTTCGGGCGGCATCAACTGTAATCAGATAAATAATATGTTTTTATATTCGGGTGATCCGGTAACGCTGATAGGCTGGTTAAACAGGTCATCCTCCGACCAGAAGATGCTATATAATACAGGACCATTTACTCTAATAAAGGGAAAGCCGGTGGATATAATAGTTTCATATACAGCAGGAACAGGAACAGGTCCGGTAAATTCAATTTCAGTTGCAAGGAATATTTGTGCAGCAGTTCGTAATTATTATAACCAAAATCTTCCTATATCCAATATTGACGGTATTAGTGAAAAAACTTCAGTCCCTTTGAATTACATTCTATTCCAGAATTATCCCAACCCTTTCAATCCCATTACAACTATAAAATATCAACTGAAATTTAGTGGCTGGATAACTTTAAAAATTTATGATATTTTAGGGAGAGAAGTTGCAGTAATAGTGAATGAAGAAAAGCCTGCAGGCGACTATTCAGTTACATTTAATGCCGACAAACTATCAAGCGGAATATATTTCTATAAAATTCAGACTGGAAATTTCGTGAATACAAAAAAAATGATTTTACTGAAGTAAACCTCCGGAACAATGACATCATTACAGAATAAAAAAGGTCCAGCAAAAACCAAGAATTCAGAAAAGCCTTTACCACGGGAGAAAAGCTGGACAAGGATTTATCTTTTATTACTAATTCTTATTCCTTTTGCTCTATATATCAGGGTTACGAATTTCCAATTCAGTAAGTTAGATGACACCGATATCATTTTTGCACATTATGATGTCCTCAGCAGTTTAAAAAATATAGACCAGGCTTTTACACATGATGCTTACATGGAATCTACAAAGTCAGCATTTTATCGCCCAATGCAGACAGTTTCTTTCATGGTGGATTCTCAGATCAGTGGAAGAGAGCCATGGGGTTATCATCTTTCAAGTCTTTTACTTCACATTCTTACCGTAATTGCTCTTTTCTTTTTCTTGAAAAAGCTCGGCATAAAGGAGGAAATCTCTTTCCTCTTGTGCTTATTGTTTTCAGTACATCCCATGTTTGCGAATACAGTGTCATGGATACCAGCACGAGGAGACCTGCTGCTCGGGATATTCAGTCTCCTGTCTTTTATTACATTTATTAATTATCATAATAATCATAAAAAGCATTGGATTATATTCCATACCTGCTTTTTTCTATTGGCATTATTCTCAAAGGAATCAGCTGTTTTTTTGCCAGTACTTTTTTTGGTCTATTTTTACTTTGCTTCGGGGAGGAAGATAGTTCTAAAGAATGTAATTCCCTTCCTTTCAATCTGGGTAATATCGGAAATAATATATAATTACGCCCGTAACAACGTGTTAAAAGTTAATCTACCCCCGAAATTATTCGGAGTAATTCCATTCACAAAAAACCTTCCGGCAATACCAATTATATTTGGCAAGCTTTTTATACCATATAATCTGAATACAATTCCAGTATATGATAATATTTCAATAATTATGGGGGCAATTATTTTAATTGGATTTATTTTTATAACATTCAAATCAATGAGCCGGAACAATTGGAAAGTTATCTTGGGAGCGTTGTGGTTTATGTTATTTATTATACCTCCAATGTTATTCCGTTCCAACCTTGCAGATTTCGGGATGGATTATTTTGAATTTAGAGCATACCTTCCATCGATTGGAATACTGATGATAATTGGCATAATGCTGGAGCCTTTATCGAAAAGGCATTCAAGTTTCAATTTGTTATATATTGGTATGCCCACTGTATTTATATTAGCAATAATAGCTTACAATCATTCATCTGATTATTATGATTGGAAGACGTTTCTAAATACAGCGATAAAAATCAGTCCAAACAATGCAGTAGCTTTCAATGAAAGGGGGGTAGAATATTTGGTTGGCGGGAATAATGATAAAGCCCTGGAAGACTTTAAAAGTGCAGTTAATATATGTCCATTGTATAGCAGTCCCTATTACAATGAAGGAATTATTTATCACAACACCAATGATTCCATTAATGCAGAATCTGCATTTTCAAATGCCATTCGATACGATTCTCTCTGGAATTCTAAATCATCATTTGGTTATAAAGCTATTTATCACCTCGCCGAGGAAAAAATCATATTAAATAAATACGATGAAGCTATTATATTATTAAAAATAGTCGATTCAAGATTTAAGGCCGGAGCCGATGTTTATAATACATTCGGTTCGGTATATTATGCGGCTGCAAAATACGATTCAGCTATTTATTATTATTCAAAGGCAATAGATATTGATTTGAATGATGGTGAAGCATATTATCTTAGAGGGAATGCATATTCCAAAAAAAACAAATCCATTGAAGCAGAGTATAATTGGTCTGAAGCTAAAAAACTTGGTTTCATTTCTAAGGGGAATTAAAGAAAGGAATAATAAATAGAGCCTGTTTGTAAAAATAATCACATCAATGTTCGGTTAGAAAAAGGAAATTGAATATATTGAATAACATCAGATATTATCATGCTCTAATTAGGAGTATAAATAAATGAATAGAATGAATCCAGTAGTTGATAAATATTTAAGTAAGGCCCAAAAGTGGCATGAAGAAATGAAGATATTGAGAAAGATCAGTCTTGACTGTGGGCTTGCCGAAGAATTGAAATGGGGTAAGCCATGTTATACCTTTCAGAAAAGTAATATAGTTTTAATACAAGGATTTAAAGATTACTGCGCTCTTTTGTTTTTCAAAGGTGCCTTGTTAAATGATGCCAAAGGCATATTAATGAAAATGGGGGGGAATACTCAGGCAGGGCGACAGATTAGGTTCACCAATTTTCAGGAAATAATTGAGATAGAATCCATAGTGAAATCTTATATCTTTGAAGCCATTGAGGTGGAAAAAGCTGGTTTGAAAGTAAAATTAAAAAAGACTTCAGAATATGATATCCCTGATGAATTTAAAAATAAATTAGATAAAAACCCGAAATTGAAAACTGCTTTTAAGGAATTAACGCCGGGAAGACAAAGAGCATACCTCCTTTATTTTTCTGCTCCTAAACAATCCAAAACGCGGGAGTCAAGAATTGAAAAATGTAAACCGCAGATTCTCAATGGAATGGGATTGAATGATTAAAATAAAGAATGAACCTGGTTTGTTAAAATATATTTGAATGCCTAAGTTCGCATTATATACAAAGGAGTATTATGTCATTAACATTGGATTTAGATAATTTGTCCCAAATTGGTGGATTTCCTGTTACTAAGATCGGGGAACCCATTGTTGTTGAAACATCAAAAGGAAAAGCCATAGCTTTTAACGGAATTGATCAGGGACTTATCCTAAGCGGAAACTCTATAAAAGGTGCTTCTGCATTTACAATTGAAATTATTTTCAAACCGGATTCATCATTCCCCCACAATGTTGAACAACGCTTTATCCATATACAGAACCTAAAAAATGAAAACAGCCGCATTCTGATTGAACTCCGTTTGACCCCCGATAAACAATGGTTTCTCGATACATTTATTAAATCGGACGACCGTGCTCTTACACTTTACGCAGATAATTATTTGCATTCCGTAGATCAATGGTACCACGCTGCCCTGGTTTATTCAAACGGAATCATGAAACATTTTGTTAATGGTATAGAAGAAATGTCGGGTCTTGTCGATTATACACCAATAGAAGAGGGCGATACTTCAATTGGAATGCGTATAAACCAAATATCGTGGTTCAAGGGATTAATTCAGACTATCAGGATGACTCCCTTAGCCTTAAATCCCGATGAATTTATCTCTGTTGGTAAAATTCCAGCGTAAGAACAATGGGGGAGAACAATAGTTATTATTTGAAGGATGTCTGTTGGGTTCTCCGCCATCTGTATGCATAAGCCAAATTCAGAGGTAATGTCCACCATATCTGAACTTGTGAGTTCAATAACCTTTTGGATATACTTGTTAAAGAGTAAAATCGTTTATTAGCATATTTAAAACCATTTAATAAATCTGAAGTACTAAGTAATTTTGGCTGGTATACTACATCCATCCGACTATTGTATTTGCTCCAGTCTCTTGTTAAAATTCTTCCTTCATTTTCTAATTTCGCGAAAAGTGGTGTTCCCGGGAATGGAGTTAATATGTTGAATGTCGCATTCTGTACTCCGGCTTTTTCAAGGAAATCGATTGTCTCCTTAAATATCTCCTGTTTGTCATTATCAAATCCAAAAATAACTCCTGCCTGCACGGCTATCCCGTATGAATGAATTCTTTTAATAATACTGAGATATTCTTCCACCCGGTTAAATCCTTTATTCATATCATTCATGCTTTGTTGGGAAATAGATTCTAACCCAATAAATAATTGTTTGCATCCGCTTTGGGCGGCAGCCTCCAAAAATTCATCATCCTTACCGGCATGAATACTGGCCTGGCTGCTCCACCACTTCCGGTATGGTGCAATTGCACTGAATAATTCCTTTGCATATTTCTTGTCTGCAGCTAAGTTATCATCCCAGAAGATAATCACTTTTCCCTTAAAAGAAGCATATTCTGCGGCTACATCAGAAACGGGACGTTTGGTTAATTTATGTCCGTACATTATTGGAATAACACAAAAATCACATTGGTTTGAACATCCCCTGGTGGCAAATAAAACGCCGCTTGTGTAATCATGCCTGTGGAATAATTCCTTCTGCGACATTTGAATATTATGAAGATGAGGCGCAGACGAAGGCTTATATATTGGGAGATAAGATCCAGTCTCAAAACTATTCAAAAACTTTTCCCATAAACCTTCAGCTTCGCCAATAAAAATTACATCAGCATATTTACGAGCTTCTTCAGGTAAAAGAGTAACATGAGGGCCTCCCATTGCAACACATATTTTACGATTCCTGAAATGTGCTGCTATTTCATATGCGCGATATGCACTTGGGGTATGAAATGTAATTCCTACTACATCTGCTTCAATGTTTAAGTCGAGCTTCTCTGCTTCTTCATCAACATGCAGTACCTTCCAGTTTGGAGGTACTCGGGAAGCCAGATATGGCATAGTGATTTGCTGAAAATTCAGAAATCGAGATTTTCTAACTTTCCTTATTTCTTCGGAAGAGGCGGTAATTAATAATAATTTAGGCATAGTTAATTATGGGATTGCGCCTCTGCAAACAAACTTTGTTAATGAATCTGCAAAGTGAATTTAAATGTACTCCCTATACCAGGTTCACTTTCTACCGAAATAGTCCCCCCATGTTTTTCAACCATTTCTTTACATAGGATCAGTCCTAACCCTGTTCCGCTCTCATCTGCTGTTCCTTTTGTGCTCGTATTTGTTGTTAAATAAAATAATTTATTCACAATTTCTTTTTCCATTCCTATACCGGTATCCCTTATGGATATCTGAACATATTTTCCCTGGTTTACTGCGGCAATCTGAATTTTACCGCCGGGCTTTGTAAATTTTATGGAATTTGAAACCAGATTCCTCACAATTGTAGATAGCATTTCGCCGTCAGCTGCGACAACAATGGAATTGTCAATTGAATATTCAACATCAATCTGCTTATTTAAGGCTGTCTGTTTCAATAATGATATTGTCGGAAGTAATTCTTCCAATAATAATATATTTTTAGGGGCATATGTCATTGTTCCCCCTTGCATTCTTGACCACGTTAAAAGATTCTCTAATAATTTATAAGCATCTTTACTCAATGTATAAATGTTGTCTATAAATTCATTTTTTTCTTCTTTTGTTAAGGTCTCATATTCTGATGATAGAATTTCTGAATATCCCATCAGCCCCTGGAATGGGCTCTTAAGGTCATGTGCGATAATTGAAAAGAACTTATCCTTCGTTGCATTAAGTTCTTCTAATGCCCTCTCTATATTTTTTAAATGAGTAATATCTCTCGTACTCATTCTTGAACCCAGGAATTCTCCCGCTTCTGAGAATACAGGTTGACCGGAAGATTCCAGCCACACGATTTCTTTATTCTTCTTAACAACCCGGAAAACTATCGAGGGAATTCTTTCGCCAGCTAAAGTTCTCGTAAATGCTGAAATTACATGTGCATAATCTTCGGAATGGACAAAGTCGATAAGTTTAATCCTATTACTGTATTCTTCAACGGTATAACCCAAAATATTTTCCACAACAGGACTGCAGTAGATCAATTCACCTTTTATATTTCTGTAAGCCTCCCAATTGAGTGAATAATCTGATACCAATTTATAAAAAGCCTGACTTTCCCTTAGCGCAAGCTCGGTATTTTTCAATTGGGTAATATCTATCAGGCTTGTTAGAATAAGCGTTTCATTATGTACACTGATTACGCCGGCAGAAAGAAGTGCTGTTCTTATATCATTGTTTTTGCTTCTGAATTGTATTTCCAAATCTTTTATAGAATCTCCCTTCTGAAGCGTGGATATAATACTATTTCTAAGATTTGTGTCTACCCATAAATTTAAATCGAAGGTTGTCTTATTGATAGCCTCCTCGTAAGAATAGCCGGAAAGTTGGCTAAACATTTCATTAACATTTATTATTTTTCCATCAGATACTCTAGTAATTAATTTTACATATGGGGATTTATTAAAAGCGACTGTGAATTTTTCCTCGTTTTCCTTAAAATTTTCTAAGTATTCAGATATCAATTGTTCGTTTTTCTTTTTTTCAGTTATATCAAACATAATCCCGGTTATACCGCGGAATTTTGAATTTCTTATAATCGGGGATTTATGAAAAACCACATCGTGCAGAGTGCCATCTGAATACTTAACTTTATATTCATATTCCTGAATTTCAGGATTTTCTTTAATTTTGCAATCCGCTGCATTATAAATATCTGCCAGTTCTTTTGGAGCGATATCAAATACGCTTGAATTTATAATTTTTTCCTTTGGCAGGCCGAGGTATTTTGTAAATGCCATATTGCAAAATGTGTAAATAAAATCGTCATTTTTTACAAATACGGGATCTAATATTGAATCTAATATTTCATTTGTAATATGCAATTCTTCTTTCAGATTTGTCACCTGTTCTTCTAACTCTGTGTAACTCGGTTTCATTTTGCGTGCCTATTCTGGTTTTAATATTATCGGAAAAATATTCTGTCAACCAACCACCCTAAACCTGCTAATATAATCCAGAAAGTTCTACGGCAGGAAGCAAGTAGATTAAATGGAGTTATGATTGGTACAAAATCAGATAAAATATATTCCGGTAATCAATAATTTAATTTACTAATAGATTTAAGCCAAACGACATATCGTTAACTTAAACAACATTCTAATTTTGTGAATTTACCAGGAACTTGTCAATAGAAATTAGAAAAATATTCTTTTTTACAGAAGACAATTCATGAGGTCCTCGGAAATAAACATAAGTATCGCCCTGAATTGATCTCAAGATGGCTACTCAGAATTATTACTAAAAGACAGTTTAATAAATGGGCTGTTTTGGAGGTTGTACAAAACAAAAAAGATACATACAAACACATCAATAGCTGAAGTCAGGTAATACAAATAGATCCCAGTAGAATAATTAAATCCTACTGCAGTATATTTAAAAATTATTGTTAACTCATAAAACAATAAAAGTGAAATATATAAACTCACCTTCTTTTTGAGTAAAAAATCACTTACTGTATCAATAAACAATTGTACTACAATAAAAAGGCGGAAAATAATTATTGGAATAAATAATACGTCTTTGTCACCTACCAACGATGATATTATTAGAATAATTATAAGGATAACAAGCCATTTCGTGGTCAGATTTTTATAGTAATACAAAATGGAAATTGCTAATAAAAAAGATATGAAAAGATGAATATAGATTGGATTGGTTTTTAGGAGCCAAAGTGAAAAAAGGGTTATAGGATCTGAAAATCCAGAAATTAAGAAATAAAGGAAAAACCCTCCCTTGAGCTGTCTAAAGGGAGGTAATAACCAAATTATAATGCTTATAAAAGCAATGATTTTAGCTAAATACATTTAAGGGCAAAAAGGCGGACACAATACGCTTTCTTCCAATGTAAAGGTCCCATTTGTAATTGTAAGTATTCCATTATTCCTAATTTCGATATTAGTCAACGGTGTATTGCCATCTTTAATAATCTTTTGAATTAATGAAACACTAAGATATCTAAAGGCATCTTGGGGATTAACTATTGAATTCAAAGGAAATAAGACAACTCTTTTATCTCCTAAAATAGTAAGATTCCCGCTCAAAATCCTAAACATTAGATAATTAGTCGTTTGAGTTGTTAGACTGTAGAGCTGACTACTTGATATTTGAACTGAAACTGTTACAGGTCCAAATAAAGAATTAGCCTCGACATTTGAATATATCTTACCCACTATGTTCTGGGAATACGAAATATTACAAATAAAAATAATAGAAATTAGAAGTGCATGAATTTTAATCATAACTCACCTTACTTGTTGTTATGGGAAAATTATTGATAAAATTACTTCATTTAAATAGTAAGGTTACTAAAAATATATTGCGAAAATTGAAAAAATTACAACAATATTAAAAATCAATAGTAACGTTACTATTAATTTTACCTTCAGCATTAACACTGTCCCACTAATGTTAAAACTTTTTCTTCACGTAATATTATTTTAGAGCTAATTAAATTTTTATTCTCCTACGAGATATGGGGTTTATGGTTTATAGGGGTTTATGGTATTATAAAGCAAAAACCTCAAATAGTCGTATTTAAGCGCTAATTGAGGTTTTTATTATCTTTGCGGAGAGACAGGGAATGTCCGCCGACAGCTAAAACATGCAAAATTCAATCATTTTTCAAGCAAAATAAAAGTGATGTCCTAAAAGTGTCCTAAACAGGTTGGTTTCATTGACTCAATCGTTTTGGCAATCATAATCATAATCGCAGCCATTATCATTCGAAGAACAATCTTCACAAGGGCATCCCCCCGTATCCATATTATCCCCATCCCTCTGATCGTCCTTAGAATTATCCTTGTCGCGTAAATCTACTATAACACTAACATCATCCATAAATTTCCTCCATTAGTTTGATGAATATTTTAATTTATATGTTAAATCCTGTTCTATAACATTTGTTAATAATCTTCTAATATACCCGCACATTTTTTCCATTGTTAAATTATTATCAATTGTTGTTAAAATTGCCTGGGGACAGTAACCCGCACAATGAAGCCTTGCAAAACAATCATTACAAAACTTTTGTGAATGAATATATAATTCATCTTTTTGTGTGTTGTATAACCCTCGGTCTACTTCATATCCCTTACCTGTTAGTTGTCCATATTTGAAATATCTCAAATTACTATCTCTATTTGATGAAACTCGATGGCATGAAACCACATCTCCTTCGGACGTTACTGTAAATTCACCAGGGCAAAAAACTTTCCTTAGTTTATTTATTGAATTTGAAATTGAACATACCACATCAAGGTCATAGGATTTTCCCAATTCTCTAGCCTTAATAAAATTATCAATAAAATTGATCCATATAATGTCTGTTGCTGAATTTGTTGCTGGTTCTAAATGTATTCTCTTTACGGTTGGATAATTCCTGTGAACAAATTCCACCATTTCTTTTTGTAATCCGACATTCAAACTCGTTATAGTAGATCGGATTGAAAAATTGAGAGATTGATCAGTCAGATTGCAGATGTTTTTATTCACTACCTCGAATGAATTACCTTTAATATTAGACCTCTGAATATTTTGAATATCTGGCAGTATATCGAATGACAAATTAATAGTGAAATTATGTTTTTTGAGAAATTTAATTCTTTCCTCGTTTAATAATGTTCCATTTGTTGTAATGGCAAACATGATTTTTCGGCTATGATTTTCGGATAAAAACAAAATTTTATTTACAGTTTCTTTTAATAGTTCCCATTTCGTTAATGGTTCTCCACCCCCCATAAAAACAAACCTGGGTTTAATATTCTTGGGTATAGTGATAATTAGTTCATCAAGGAATTTGAATAGTGATTTTCTATTTATTGTATTAACATTTCTACTTTTAGAAGAGTAACAGTAACTGCATAAGAGGTTACAATTATCCGTCAATAGAAGAGTAATTGTTGAATATTTAATATCTCTTGCGTTATTTGATGAAATTCTTCTCTCCTTTTTCTCCAGAAGCTGGGTATATGTTTTGTAAGCTAAAGAGCACATCTCAGCTTTAGATAATATTTCATTCTTTATAGCCTTATCTATAATATTTTTAGCATCATTGGATGCATAAAATGCAGAACTTCTAGTTGGTGAATAAATTATATACTTATCACTGGTTGGTATGATATGTATTTTGCTATCAATTAAGTTGTTCATAAGGGTACGATCCAAAGTAAATTATTTGATCCATTTCTTAAATATATTTATCACTTCGGGATCATCTTCTTTTAGTTTAGTGTAAATAACTTTATAAATTCCCTTGAAAACTTTGCATCTATAATCTAAACTCATATTGATAAATAGTCTTTTGTAAGTTTTATAATTATAAGCTGGGCAAACTCCACAAATAGGAGAATATACGCAGTCTTTGCAACTTACTAAACTATCTAAAACAGATGCAGAAAGAACGCATTGTAAATTATCACTACACAGACAGGATTTATAATTATCATTAAAAACATTGCCTAATCTAAATGTATGATCCCCTTCTACGGACAACATTCTACCTTCGTCGCAAGTATAGATATCTCCGTCCCAATTATAGGCCATTTGGCCTACACCTGCCCCACAAGGAGATCTTAGATCCATAAAATTTATCGATGATTTATTAAGTATTTTGGATAATATCATTGATGCATAGTTTTCTACAATTAAAACACCCCTTTTATTAATTTCTAAAATTTTGTTAAAAATAGTTTCATAGAATAAAACAAATTCTTCAGCAGAGTAACCAATTTTTCCCCAATTATCTACAGCAGTTCCGAAAGGTGATAAGTTTCTAATAAATATATTATGAAACCCCAAATCAACATATGTTGATAATAATTTGTCTATCTCGTCTAAAGAATTCTTAGTAATTGTTGGCAAACCTGAAATTTGAATCTCGGTTTGTTCTTTAATTATTTTAATCCATTTATAGGTGATTGCAAAGGATCCTTTTCCTCCCTTCATAGGTCGATTTTTATCATGAAGTAATTGGTCACCATCTAATGAAACACTAATGCTAATTTTGTTCAAAATAATAAAATCTAATATTTCGGAGGACATTGCGGTAAGGTTACTTACAAGACGAAATTCTATAATCTTATCGCCTTTTATTTCATTGGAATATTTTACAATCTCCTTTATGACCTTAAAGTTTAGTAACGGCTCTCCTCCCTGGAATTCAAAAGCTAAGAATCTAGAAGGGGAACTCATTGCGATATCAACAGATTTTCTAGCTACATCAAAACTCATATTTGTATTTTTAGTTGTCTTTTTATTACTCCCAACTTGACAGTAGACGCATTCCAAATTGCAATTTTCAGTAACTACAAATATGTGTAGGGAGGTTGGTTCAAATAAATATAGATTCTGATTTTTATATTGCTTACTTAACTCGCTAGTAACTATTTCACTTTCGCCGCGGTAAACAAATTTTTTATCCTGTAGCTGTTTTAACAAACCTTGGTCTATTACATTATCTGAAATAAAATCCATAAGTTGATTTTGTGTAAGAAACAAATGTTCCCTAAAAATATTTGTTAATAAATACTCATCTCCAAATGGTTCAAAATAAAAAGGGAGGATATTCTTGTTCTGCAATAAATACTTCACACACACTTCCTATCAATAATTGGGTATACTTTTGTTATATAAGGTATTGTACTTTCAAAAAAACCAGGACATTTATTCTGAACAATACATTTATTACAGTCGATTAAAAAATGTTTTTTCCAATACGAGATACTATCCTTAGATAGGCTCCATAAATTCTTAGTTAGAAAACAAAGCGGATAGTTATATAAATAGACTGAAAAATTGTTTACAAGTAGTCTAATAATTGCTGGGTCAAGGTACTGAGAATGCTCACCAAATGGTATCCACACTAAGTGCTGATTCACTCCAGCTTCTCCAGACATTTCAATACCCATAAAAACAACGCGCACAATTCTGGATTTATATTTGCTGATAATAAGATCTGATATATTGATTAAATCCTTATAATTCAATTTGTTTATGACAATTCTTAATTCAACTTTACCACCATATTCCAGAATGTTGTCAACCGCTTTTTCCAATAAATTAAAACTACCTTTTATCTTTGTGGCTCTATCTTGAATTATCTCATCACTGCCGTAAATTGCAATAGAAAACAAAAGATTTTTTATAATAATGCCGCTTTTTACTATTTCATCAAGATATTTTTTATTTGAAAAGGATAGTGAATTTGTCAGAATTTGCAATGAAGACTTAGGCGAATTATTTTGTAAAGTAGTTAATACTTTAATAAAATATGATTTGTTAAATGTGGGTTCTCCACCAGAAATGTTTATGTGCAGCCGCATATCGAACAGTAAGTTGGCAATCCTAAGAGCTTCATCTTTAGGCTCAATGTCGTTCCTCGCTTTTCGAGGCTGGGGACAAGCAATACAATCCTGAGTGCATTTCCCCGTTAAATATAGATCAATATGATCCTTCTGTAAATCTGCAAACTCGGAGAGACTCTTTCTCCTGAAATCGATTTTTATTAAACTATAGTCAAAATGAAGATCTAAAGGCGATGTTAAAAAAAATATTCTCATCCCATTTGGGGTATTTGGAATATTTTCAAAGTTAGTAATTAGTTTAACGTAGGCAGCAAACCCATTTGGGTAATTACTTTCATCAGCTGATAAAAATAATATCTTATTATGCTTCGCATCTGCATCTACATTAGTTGTTATTATTCCATAAACCACATCATCTTGTGTAATAGAATATCCTGTAAATACTTTAATTGGCATAAACTTACTTTTCTATACGTAAGCAGGTATCAAATAATGCTCTACCTATTATTAGCTTCCTTAAAGTATCACTTTGTTTTGATATTTGATATCTCAAATCGTTATGTGCAAGTTCTGTGTAAAATTTCTTCGTTAAAGAGGGATTGTCTTCAATTTCGATTAAATATGTATTTGCTAATGATTTCATGTAAATATCCCCAAGTGCTTCGATCTCGAATACTGTTTTCTCTACAACTTCTTGAGGGTAGTCCATTTTACTGATTTCAATATTCATGTAGAACTCATTTAGAATAAAAATGTAAAGGCTAAAAATAATTATGCATAAAATATAAGGAATATTGCCCTAGTATTGATTTAGTGCTAAGAATAATTGATACTTCTTGTTATCATGTCCTAGCAAGTTTAATATTTGTACCCGTATAAAAGAAAAATATAAAAAAATAGAAGCATTAAAATAATGCTTCTATCAAGAAAAATTATTCTTTTACTAACCTCCAGCGGACGTGTGTCCATGAGAAACATGAGAGGTATGTCCTGAACCATGAGATCCATGCGATCCATGATATTTTTCGGAAATATTCCCCGCTTCTTCTTCACTCTTAGCGCTACGTGTAATAATCAATTCGTCATTGATTACATTCTCATCTTCACGTAATTGCTCTTTCTCAAATGAAAAGAAATCCATCCTAAGATCCATAAAACACCTTTATAATTATTAAAGATTTATAATAATAATTATTATTATCGAGTGTAAAATAGTAATAATTACAAGAAAAACCGCTGAATTTTTAGACCAACGCTATTTTTCTAACTCATTACAAAAGGACATTCATATAAGTAAATTTGGTCGGTATACTGAAGCAAATTTGGAAATTATAACGTTTACAAACTGGCAATCCTTTCTGGATGCAGAAAATTAGGGGCATGGAATAAGTTTGGAGATTCCCCCAGGTTAGATGTATAAATAAATTGTTGAGTACTAAAACTACCCCTAAATTACGTATTCCATAAAAGGTCCCAAAAACACCCCCCTAAATCTCGTCATTTTCTAAACATTTGGCCCCCTAATTTTCATTCCTTTTAACTACAAGAAATTGGAATGCTTTTATGGGTAAAAGAATCATAGTATAATAAAAAAGGAATACTATGAAACGAGTAATTATTTATGCCCGAGTATCTACTAAGGAGCAATCAGTCGATATGCAACTAATTGACCTTAGAATGTATGCAAAGGCTCGTAGGCTTGAAATTATTAAAGAGTACATCGATTATGCCTCTGGCAGCAGGAATGATCGTGAAAACTATCTGAAGTTGTTTAATGATGTAAGAAAACGGAAAACGGATTCGGTATTAGTCTGGCGCTTTGACCGTTTTGCTCGCAGCACTAAAGAGCTAATCAATGCACTGGAAGAATTTAACAACCTGGGAGTGGACTTCATATCATATAAAGAAAATATTGATACCTGTACTCCTACTGGGAAAATATTATTTACAATGATATCCGCCTTTTCCGAATTCGAAAAATCCATTATAAAAGAACGCATCATTGCTGGTATGGAAAAAGCTAAAGCCAAAGGGATACATTTCGGGCGGCCAAAGACCTCAGGATCTAAGATTAAGGAGGCATTGGAAATGAAGGGGGCAGGAGCTACGTATAAAGAAATCTGCAAAAAGCTAGGAATATCAAAATCGGCATATTATAATATAATCGCGATTAAAGAATAAATATATATACAATAAGCCCCCCTATTGGGGGGCATTAAGTATCGCCTGGATTCCGTAAAAGTCATTTGTGGAAGAAAATACTTGACTATAACACAAAATTGTATTACATTTAGGTATTACAAAAAGGGATTTAACTATGAAAACAAAAAAATTTGAATTATTTGATAAGAACTTACCAAGGAAACAACAAATATTCTCAGTTCGTATGGATAATGAGGATATCATGAAGCTCCAACGAATGGCAGACGAAGAGGGGATGAATTTTCATCGGTTTATAAAGTCCATACTTTACGGGTATATAAATTATCGCGAGAAATCAGGGACAAATAAATAAACCTTTCTATTGACCCGCATAACCTGACAACTGAATGTCCTTCCAAAACTGACAACTGACAAACCTTCTAAAAATTAAACCGACAACAACCCATACGGATTTATTAACATCTAAACAAAGGTATTAACTATGGAAAAACAATTCTCAACAATTGATTTTTATGTAGCGGCAGCACTTATGGCTGAAAAATATGAGCTGGTGGATTATTACAGACAAGGTGGATTTACAACCTTTATATTCATCGACTCGCCTGAAATAAATAATTATATTAAACGCTACTACTCAGAAAAAGCCCTTATCGAACCAATAAAATTTGGTAGGGCTATTAAAAACTTGAAATCGCTTATACACAGCATTTCAATATCAACTTCTAAATCGGTAAATAACAATGAATTCAACAACAACTACAAAGGCACAAAATGAAATATTAAAATACAAAGCTGTATATAATAACAAAGTAACCTATACGAGATACCTTAAAAACGTAACTTTAGGTGAAATTATTGACAGGATTAAAAGACCTGATTTCCTTAAAGAACACACAGACAAACTCCGTACACTTCAGAATGATGCTGAACAACAAGAATACAAAAAAAATAATTTTCCTTATTTCATACTTGGATCATTCAAAGAAAACCACCGCCTGAAAAAAAACCTAATCAGTTCATCTTTTTTCGTCTTTGACTATGACCACCTTGATGAAAAACTTCCTGAAATGAAAAAACAGCTTTCAGACGATCCAACTGTTCTTTCATATTTCGTTTCTCCAAGAGGCAATGGGTTAAAAGTCATATACCGACTTGAAAGTGAGATTAAAGATTGCAACGAATTTTCGCGTTTATACAAACAGTATGCTGCCAAATTCAACATCAATCTTGGAACTGAGCCTGACAAAACATCAGATGCATCCCGTGCATGCTACTTTAGTTATGACCCTGATATTTATGTTAACCTAGGTGCTACTCCGTTGCCCATAGGTACTGAATCATCGATGGAAGCTGGTAAGAAAACTGATAAAACTAAAAAGAAAATAGAAATTAAAAGCGAAGAGCCAGGGAGTCGCACTGAGACGGCAACACAGCTTATTGGAAAATTTATAAAAAGTGGAATGAATGAAAATTTTACTCTCGATTTTATGCAACTATGGAACAAGCAAAATAATCCACCATTATCTGAAGATAAAATATCTGATACTGTAAAAGATTTGTATTCTAGATATAAAAAGTCCTCTCTTCTTGCTGTTCAATTTGAAGAGAAAAACAATAATTATTATAAAACAATGGTTCATGGAAATGATATAAGGCAGGCAATAGTCACATCCTTTAAGATAGTTCCCAAAGAATTATTAGTTTTAGATAACAGCGACTGCTTGAAATGTGACATTGTTTCTTCTCAAGGGATTACTTATAAAAATGTTTTAATTGAAAATACCGACTGGCATAGTAAACAAAAATTCTTAAAAGCTCTTGGGCACCAGGACTGCGTGTTCTTAGGTTCTGACAATGATCTTCAGGCCTTATGCCAGTTTACACAAACAAACATAACCCTGAGAAAAACAGGGACAAAAGTGATTGGCCTTAATGATGATATATGGGTTATTGAAGGAGCAAACATAACAAAAGAAAAAATATCTAAAGAACTCTCAATAGTTCCATTTGATAAAGGCTCGGATGCTTTTTATCATAGAATTAAATACTTAACCTTGCCAGAGCCAGAATATAAAAGCATGATCGGCGAATTTTACGAGCATATCCTTAATATAAACGAAAGAAACAAAGTCCTTGCTTACCTGGGGTGGGTTTTTGTTGCACCGATGAAACAAAAAATCCAAGCGATTACTGGAAGTTTTCCGTTATTATTCAATCATGGTGGACAGGGTTCAGGTAAAACTAGCCAGGCTGAACTGTTCGCAAGGCTTTCAGGTTATCAGGACCCGAAGCCGAACAGCGTAACAATGAAAAGCTTCCCATTGCTAAAGATGCTTTCCAGTACTAACGCAATTCCGCAGTGGTATGATGAATTCAAAGTATCGGATATGAAGGACGGAGACGTGGAAAATATACTGAGGTTTATGAGAAAGGCTTACTCTGGTGAACAAGAATCCAAAGGAAGAGCTGACCAGACAATTGAGAACTATAAAATATCTGCTCCAATGGTTGTCATGGGAGAGTGGAATATTAACCAACCTGCAATAATGGAAAGGGTTGTATTAGTTAGGTCCAAGGATGTAATCAAGAACGATAAATCTATGCAGCATGCTTTTTCGATTATACAGGCATTGCCGCTTGAAGCATTCATGCCTGAATATATTCGCTTTTGTCTCGGACAGGATATTGCTGATATATTGGAAACATCCAAAAACTTTGTAACAACCCATTTCAGAGAAATAACAGTTGCACCTAGAATAATGAACAATATGGCTGTAATGATAACAGGTTTAGAATTGTTCCGTGGATTTGCACATCCTAACAAACTAACCGCCCCAGATATCGACTATGGTTTGCTTCTAGACGATCAGCTTATGGAAATCACTGGGGCTAAAAATGGAAAGGTAAAGTCTGCCGTAGATCAGTTAATAGAGGAATTAGCAATAATGGCAGGTAAAAACGAACTGATGGAATCCCAGGATTATAAAATCGTAAAATCTCAGACTGGAAGAAAAATATTGGCAATAAAATTCAGGGAAGTGTTCAGAACATTTAAGGTTTACGCCAAGAAAACTAATTACGAAGGGGATCTCTTGGATGAGATGTCATACTCTAAACTGTTTGACGACTGTGATTATGTATTCGCCAAAGATTATATGGCCAAGTTCTTTAATAAAAGTACAAGATGCCTCGGAATCGATATGGACCAGGCAAATAACTTCGGGGTTTGTTTAGATGGGTTTGAAGCACCAAGTTTCATTCAGTTACAACAAGTTACAGATAATGTGCAACCGCAAATGTTTGAAAAATAAATAAAATCAAAGGAAATATATACTGGTTACAAAGTTACATGGAATATAACATACACTATATAATAAATAAAATAATACTCTTTATATAAACACATACATATAATAATATATAGCCAGGTGTGTATAAAATATCGTGTAACTCTGTAACCGATGTAACCGAAGGGCGTGTTGGTTGTGTAACCTAAGCAACCAACCTACCCTAATACAATAAATTAAATAAAGGAGAGAATTAAAAATGGACGACGAAATGAAAAAAAGACAAGAAGCCGAGTTCGCAAGAGAGCTTAATGTATGTTTAGAATGGCTAAAGGATAAACCCAGAATTAAAAGCATAAATAAAAAGGTCACCACTGTCGATATTAAGCAGACAATAGAGCGTACTATGAAAACTTATGTATCCAAGGATGCAGTTACGGAGGCAGTCAGGCTACTAGAAATACCCAACAAACCCGACCCTTATGGTAACAATCTTTACTTGGCTTTATCAATTAAGGTATTAGGGTTGCGTGAAAGGCTTCTTGAGATGAAAAGGAATTCCAGCATAATCTGGGTATGAGCATTTAAGTGTTCCATGGAGCCTTAACTCTCCACGGGAGCCGATTAATCGAGGTTTGTGGTTGGGTTGGTTGTGTAACCTGCTCAACGACTGCCTTATCAACAAAATAAAAAAATATAATTATGAAAAATTTAATACTTCAGCCAAAATCAAGTACAGAACCATTTCTGCAACAGGTTATTCGGAGCGGCTACGACATTCCATATACAATGAACCCTACTATCGGTTGCTTTTACGGATGCAGTTATTGTTTTACTCCTGTAATTCAGCATAAAACCTTTCAGGAATTTTCGGAGACCGTTAAGGTCAAAGGTAACTTCCCAGAAAAGATTGATAAGAGACTTACACAACTAAACAACCTACCCCAACATTTCAAGCGTGTACAGATAAATGAATCTGCCGACATTTATCATCCAAAGGTATTTCATGGAATGCGGAAGGAATATGGCCGAGACCTTATGGCAGAAATTTATACGGTTTCAAAGAAGCATTGGGACAACGGAAATAAATGGATGCTGCATATTCTCACTAAGAGCCATTTAATTACCGAACACATTGAAATCCTAAAGGATATACGGGAAATGGTTCAGGTAGAGATTTCAATTTGCAGCCCCGATGAAGCAATAATAAGAAAATACGAGAAGGAAACTCCTTCACTTAAACGACGATTAGAAACCATAGAAAAGTTATCCAAGGAAGGAATTTTTGTCCGAGTAATGGCTATGCCATATCTGGGGACTAAGGATGACGCAATTAAATTAAGAGACCTATGTTTTAATGTTGGAGCCCAGGGTTTTAAGCATAAAGGGTTGAATTATTTTACCCTGGAAGATAATTTACAGCCAACTTATGTTCGGAACGATGAGATCTGGGATGAGATGATTGTTAAAAGCGGTGAATTCGTTGAAGGAAGTGTTAATATTCTCTGGTCAGACAATCAACTCAGGAATGTCAACTTGGTTGATTGTGGATATACAGGGCTGAATAATGTCGACTGGGGGTATGTTGTTTAAGGTAAACAACTATGGATCTATGGTCATCGGCGCTTAAGTGTTCCATGGAGTAAAAACTTTCCAAGGGAGTGAAACTATTCCTAAAACAGGTGTAAGAAGCATAAGGGCCGTTTATTGCTTTTGAGGAGGCGCACACAGGCACAGATGTGTAGATTGCGCATGTACCAACTAATAATTCGGACGGAAATGTCGGTTTCGTTTAACAAGTTAAAACAACTAACCCACTATCATCCCACGCCCCGTATTAAGGCTTAGACAAGATAAGGTTGTCATATAAAACAACTGGATAAGAAAGAATCTTATTATAACAATATCAATTGAAAAGTAGAGATTAACTTTCGATAACAGCCGATTATGATTGCAGCAATAGATGATTGCGAGGATTAAATTTTAATACATAATTTCATGAAATTATGATAATTCCATAATCAATAAATAACTATTATTTTTAATAAAATAATTTGAACAAATCATTTGTTGAGCTATTTTTACATGGTAAATTATTATATTTTTTACTTATTTGGAGGGATTACAGTTTTGGCAAAAAAAAGAGCTTTTATCAGTTTCGATTATGATCATGATCTAGATCTTAAAAATCTTCTTGTTGGTCAGTCAAAACATTCCGATACTCCATTTGACATAGCAGATTATTCAATAAAGGATGTCAGCTATGACTGGAAAGAGAAGGCAAGGGCTAGAATGGTAAGATGCGATGTCGCCATAATTATATGTGGAGAATATACTCATACTGCCTCAGGTGTTTCCGTCGAATTAAAAATCGCTCAAGAATTAAGATTACCTTACTTCCTTTTAAGCGGAAGGTCAGGGAAAAACTGTTCAAAACCATATGCTGCCTACGACTCAGACTTAGTATATACTTGGACTTGGGATAACTTAAAAAAATTATTAAATGGCCAAAGATAACAAAAAGAAGAAAATCGAGATAGATCCCGAAGCAGTAAAAAGTGCGCTTTTTAATAGCAAGGATATTGAGGAATCAAAATTTCAGATTTTCCTTGAGCAATATAAATTGTATCTTGGGCTTACAGATAAAATCAGCGAACGACGACAAAATGCTAATACGTATTTCCTAAGCATTAACACTGGATTATGTGCGCTTCTTGGATATTTGTTTTCAAATAACGTGGATAAGGAAATTAAAACACTTCTATGGATAGTTCCTACTGCTGGTGGCATTTTATCTTACTTTTGGTTTAGGATGGTTAAATCTTATAGAGATTTGAATACAGCCAAGTTCAATGTTATTCACCATATTGAAGAAAAGCTTCCTATTTCACCATATAAAGCCGAATGGATAGCTTTGGCAGAAGGTAAGGTACCTAAAATTTATACGCCATTTTCCCATTTAGAAATATATGTACCCAGATCATTTATTATTTTATATTCCTTTTTGCTCTTAAGGTTCTTCCCTTACGATATTGCCAAGAACCATATCGTTGATGTTATTAACTATTTCAAAATTATGTTAGGTTTGGGATGAAATATCATTCCATTTTTTCTGGGGAATCTTAACGACAATTAAAATTTTACAATTCTAAATCGATGAGTTATGATTATTGGAAATATCGATAAATTCAAAGGCACTGGTTTAGTTGCCTACCTAGATCTTCTTGGCTTTTCAAATGAAATTGAAAATAAATGGTCAAATGTTGAAGATAATCCATTAGATAAAATTTTATTATTAAAAAAAAATATACCGCAGTTTACCTCTGAAGAATTGAAAGAGTTAAGCCCAAATAAAAATCAAAGAACTTATTTGTGTAGAGTACAAACTATTTCAGACAGTATAATTGTTTCATTTGGCCTCGAGAAACCTTGTAGCATTGCAGATATAGTTCTGGGAATTATAGTCTTTATTGAAACTATATCCTCTATTTGGGTAAATACGTTAGTTTCGGGTTTTACCCTAAGAGGGGCCGTGGACATGGGAGAGATTTATTGGGATGATAAAGAAATAATTGGACCCGCTTTAATAAAAACTTATCAACTGGAAAAAGATTACGCAAAAACATCAAGAATAATAATATCATCTTCATTTAACAAAAACCTAGCTAAACTTTTTTCAGAGAAACAAACATTATGGAATGATAAAATATTGCAGTTGCTTCGTTTAGATATAGACGGATATTTAATTGTTAATCCCCATAATCTCTATAGCTACAAAGTCGATAACAATGAAGTAATTGATACAAATGAATTGATTAACTGTATAATAGAAATACAAAAAAAGGCTAAGGGGTTTGTTAAAGAAAAATATACTCCACTCTTATGTTCCTTGAACATGGCTAAATTCAACTTAACAAAAGAAAATTTAGGTAATTATTAAATATAATTGAAGGTAAATAATGTCATTCTTTACTGAAGATGAGTTATTAAACTCTGGAAGATCATATCGTATGCAGAAATCTGCTAGTACAATAATATTGGAAGATTCTAATATTCCCATAACCACTAATTTTGATATTTTTCTTTCTCATAGTTATTTAGACAGAGATAGGATCTTTGGTATTAAATCAGAGCTTGAAAAATTTAATTATTCGGTATACGTGGATTGGGAAGTAGATAATGATTTGAATAGAAACAATGTCACGAGAGAATCAGCTGATAGAATAAGAGAAAGGATGAAAAGATGTGAGTGTCTTCTTTATGCCATATCGAATAATGCATCTCAATCAAAATGGATGCCTTGGGAGTGCGGATATTTCGATGGATTAAAACATAAGGTTGCTATTATTCCTGTTACTAAATTAGGATATGAAAATTTTAATCGACAAGAATACTTGTCCCTTTATCCTTATTTGGATAAAGAGAAAACAAATAACGGGCTTCTTCAGTTATGGATAAATGAGCATTCGGACATTTATGTTAATTTTAATAATTGGCTGACGAAAGGCGAAAGACCCTATAAACATCAATCATGATGACGACATCGGAAATAATTTCATGGCATCCACCTGTCTGGACCTTCTGGACCCTTACGATTTGCTAATGGGTAGTCGCCATGGTCAAGACAATATTTTTCAAGCAATGCGTTCTCAAAAGCAATTTGCTTACCCGATGGACAATTTTGGGTAATTATTTCGCTTGTAGAAATATTTGAAATTTGCCATATCCATTCACCGCCCTCATGATATGCACGTTTCCCAACACCAAACCTCACTAATAAACGAATACGCTGCTTGAGAATATCTCCTTTTCCAATATATATAATATCTGTAGGAGAAGATTTATTTATACCATCCCATTTCGACTGTAAAAATTGTGGTGGCTTGGTAGTAGCATAAACTGCTTTTCCAGAATTAGATAAAAAGATGGGTGGTTGAATCAACGACCAACGCACTAAATATATGCCTGGTTCTTTTGGCAAATCACACCAAGATGCCCTTCTCGGTCCTTCCGCACGTTTCAATAAATTATAGAGACTAAATTGTTTCCGACTATAGACTCCGATAGGAATATCAGAAATCATCATATCTAAATACTCATTTTATTAAAGTAAGTTAACTAAAAAATCAAATCCCTTTTATTATTCTTCGACTAAAAAAGCTTCAATATCTCCATCTAATCGAAAATCACAAACGGATATTAAATACTGATATGTTAACAGACGACCAAACCCATCATGCAAATAATAATTACCAGATGGATTGCTTTTAGATTCATTTTCACCCAAAGATCGCAAAACAATTCTGTTGCCTCCTGTTAGAGCAGGCAGCGCTTTATCTGGTAAATCTTTATAATTGTTATAATACTTAAAACGATTATCTGGACTATCTCCTAATGCAATAATGTCTGCATGAGTTTTAGTAAAATAGTTCAGTTCTTTTGCGTTTTTTACCATTTGTTTAAGTATTCGATAATCCTTCTGGATTCTAAGGTCATCTGGAATTAAATATTTCTTTGTCCATTCCCCTTCAAGGCAAACAAGATTATGCAAATCAATTGATGGATCTAATTTATAGATCTTCCATTTTGCATCCCTAAACCATTCCTGAAGTTTTCCACCATGCTTATTTTCCATATACTCTAGCATCTCCTCATCTCCTGCAAACCGAGAAGGATTATCTTCAGACCTTTTATTTTTTATAAACTCACGGTCTAAATACCATCTGACATATTCAACAAATGAAGCTCCACTTAAAAGTTGCATTTTATTTACCTTAATTATTGGTTCATCTACCTCTAACTTAGAAAATATTTGAGAAAACAAATAGAAACTGACAACTGTTTTTGTCAATAATTAATATTATTGAGCTGTTTAATAGTTGATAAAATCTCCAACCTAATAAAAGGTTATGTCGTTCTTGACTTGAGGATAAATATGCGTTATAATATTTAATAAGCTCAAGGATTTATTAAAGGGTACTTCATGATAAATTAAATCATATAATTAAAATGGTTCGACTATAATTTATCATGATTATACCGCCGATTATATTACAATCAATAAAATTAAACAGGAGGAACAAATAAATGGGGACAAGAACGCACAATTATCCAACTCAACGAAAGAATCGCAATGTCAGCTATAGCAAAAGCTATAAATTACTACAAACAGTCGGCGAAGAAAAATTGAGACAACTATTCAGCAAGGCAGGTATGTACACTGTTTCGAAGTGGCTTAAAGAGCTTGGTTATGAAGCGAGCCCTTATGTTGTCCGCCACGCACGCAAAAGATACAATTTGGGGGTATAAGATGAAAAAACCAATCTTTAATCCGAAACCGCTGTCTAAAGCAGAGATAGTCTATCTTAAACAATTAGAAAAGCGACCGAATCGTTTGATTTTTAAGGAAATATTCAGCAAAGCGCAGGACAGAATCAATAGTTCAAAAGATTAAGGCTTAAGAAAGAAGGCAAAGGCATCATGGGCAAACAGTACTGTTTCTTTTAATATCCACTACCTAGTCTGATTGCAAGACCGCGGTCAGTTTGTTTCCACATGGAAAATAGAGTTTTGATTTTTTTATTTGACAGTTTTGCTTTGCCCAATAGGAGGTTAGAAAATGGGTACTTTTTTGAAGTACCCACAATTCTTTGATTCTAATAATTATAATAATATTTTATGCCCATGACGGACGTTTCCCACTGCCTCCACAAGTTGAGCATCTGCCATTGCCCCTACAGCTAGGACATGTCGAGCCGAAACGCTGACCAGTTCCATTACAATGTTTACAAACACCTGTTCCTTTACAATCAGGGCACTTTGTTTTGTCGATTATTGCTTTATTCTTGTTTGTTACAGTAATGGATGAATCAATTTTACCTACTACAAGTTCTAACTTTGTTACTTGTCCTTCTAGCTTAGTAATTTTGTTCTGCATTTCATCAATTTTTTTATTTTGATTTTCAGAACAACCTGATATCAAAATAGAAATAAAACAAAGTAAGATTATTGAAAATAAAAATGTACTTCGAGACTGCATAATAACTCCTATAGTTTTTTATTGATTCTGACGTTTTACCATTTTCTAAAAATGGAAATGATATTTTTGAACATTTTATGTATAGTGGTACAGTACCTTTTTTTGATATTTGACCAAAGAAGAGTGTAAGCCCAATATTGTTTTTAATGAATTGTTTCAAAAGATATATTATCGACCTGGCTTTGCACAACTTCTTAAATACGCAGCTTCATTATAGCTGGGATCAATTGCAAGTGCAGAGTCACAATCTCTAACACATTCTTTGTATTTATTGAGTGCATATTCAGAGAACGCGATTGTTTTTTAATCGCATCAGTATAGCACTCAATAGCAGACCTATATTCTCCCTTTTTATCTAAAGCTTTTCCCATTTCTATATTAAAATCTACAAGTTGTGCAACACTATAGGTGGTATCAGGCATGCCCGCTTTTGTTTTATCAGTTGTGTCAGCACATGAGAAAAACAAAAACGGGCTTAGTAACATTAAGATTCCGACATAATATTTTGTACTCATAAAAAACTCCCATAGTTAAGCATATTAAAAAGAATATATTTTATTTATTCCGCCTTCCTTTCGATTTCTCTTTAAGCATTTGGCGACAATAATTTTTTGCAACTAAAGCTTCTTGGCTATTTGGGACAATCGCCAAAGCCTTATTAAAACTTTTAACTGCATTCGCGAAATCATTGTTATTCATTAAATAATTTCCTCCTGTCATATAAATCTCATATTTCTGCTGCCATTGAGGTTTCCTATTAAAATTATCTAATGTCTTACCTATTTCGTTGACATTTTTCCGAGTTCTCTCAGAAACTTCCTGCGCACTAACCACATGAATTAAACTGATAATAATAATTACTTGTAATAGTAGTTTCATGATTTCCCTATTATTTGGTTGATTGATAAATTGATTGAATTAAATAGATTAACAATTTTTGCTTTAATTAGCGGAGCATTTTTCATATAGGATTTATAGTAACTCACAGATGCATTATATTCCTTCATCTCCGCCTTATAATTTGAAATTGCATCTGCTTGTTCCTGTCTATATGAAGCTACAGTCTCATTGTATTCACTTGTAGAAATGTATTCACAAATCGTTGCATCCCAGGTGCTTCCATTTGCCTTTGAATATATACTCGTAGTTCTATCAGTTTTGGTGACATAACCATCAAAGTAACCAGACATATCCTTTTCAGCACCTTCGATTACATAAAATTTTGGATAACTACCTATTAAAACTCCCCCACCATCATAGGGAATAACGTACCCACTCAAATGGTCGGGGGCATCGAAAGTGGGTTTGTGATAAATTGGTTTATCTGGCATATCCAACTCATTTTTTGAATACTTAAATAAAGAATCGATATCCCATAATTTCAATTGGATGCTGCACCAAATGCTATCATTTGAGGTTCTAAAGTAATTTCTAATTGGTTGTACAGTGCGATCAATTACTCTTATTTTCTCATTAACTGAGGAAGCATTGTCCAACATGGTTTTAAGTTGTTTGGCGACCTCAATCTCCAAAACTGTCTTATTGATTGTTACTACGACTTTACCTTCAGCTTTATTAAACCCAAAGTCAGAATTCTGACTATCATACCTAAAAGAACCAAAGGCGGATAATAATAATCGGGATGCTAGATAATTCGCTGAATATATTGGAAGTTTTGCCTTTGTAAATATCTTTACAACACTATCTTGAATTGCATCAGGAAGGATACCGAAATCAGAAACAATTGAATCAAGGAAAGGTTTATTTGAAAAAATGATTGCTTGGTTAATTATATACATGACTGACTCGTTCGAACTTTCTTTTAATTTGTCCTTAAATAAATCATTCAATTCTATCTTTTTATTGTTTTGGATAAGTGTTTGCACTTCTTGATGGAACTTATTTAATTTATAAGATTCGCTTGTAATGAAGGATAAATATAGCAGGCATATTTCAACAACAATAATGCCTGAAAGGACTGCTTTTCCTTTTAGCCCATTTTTAATAATGGTGCCTAGATTAAATTTCCTCGAAATAAAATTGTATTTGAGCAATAGTTCAGTTTGTGTAAGTAATAATAAAAACCAAGCCCCACATTCTATAAAAGCTATTAAGAAAAAATTGATTTTGAAAAATAAGGGGAAAAGTAAAAAGAAAACTGCTGTACCATATAACCTAGGACTAATTGTCCAATTTGAATAATCAATATCCTGAATTTCGTATGGAACCTTTGGCGGTAATTCTGGAATACTGAGCTTTGTTCCACATTTTGGACAGAATACATCATCATTAGTTATACCTGCGCCACAAGAAGAACATTTTGTTAAACTGTTTATATCTGATTCTTCATTAAAATTTATCCCACATTTAGGGCATATCATGAAATCAAATAATTGCCTATGATGGCATCTTGGACAAACCATTTATGTCTCCATTTGTTGTTAATGATAAAAAAGAGCACAAACCATGTTAACTTTCCATTTGATTTCTTATACCCAATTCGGTATAAGAATGCTATATAATAAAAAATGCGAGACTCCAAACGAACCCCGCTTCAAGGCTCAAGTCAGCCTTCACACAAGGTAACGAATGGAGCTCGCACTTTATATGCGGCTCCAACGTCTGTTCTTGTGTGAATTCGAAATTGACTAGATTTTGAAGTGGAACAGTTAAAATTATTTATTTAGAAATAGTTATTGTTTTTTTATACCTTTAATTATGAAACTATTAACCGAAAACTTATCCGTTATACAGGAAAAATAGAGTTAATAATTTAGACATTCAAGAATAAATGTGTTTTATTTGTTTGTTAAGTGGTTAGTTTTGGGCGGGAAAAAGAAAAGAAACGAATACGGATATTTAACAGTCTTAAATATTTCACGATGTCAGTCTTGAATCTGAATCAGATATATAATATTTTAAGAATTCAAACTTAGGGACAATCATTATGAACATGTACCGCATCTATTTTAAGCTTCATGAATACGAATCAAATTTTGTAACAAAGGCTGAGACGTGTCATGATGCTGTGGGCAAATGGCTATTGGCAATGGAAAAAACTTCCAAGATTGAGGAGAATATAATCGACCTTTGTCAAAAAATAATAAATGATTCGTCAACCGATAAAAAAGGAGATGAACTAATATATAATTCAGCCGATTTAGAGCTTAGTTGCATAAAAACAATGCGAATAGATCCAGAAAAACTATTTTACAATATTGATGATTCCACGATATTTATTTATCAGAATTTGCCTGAGGGGCTAAAATGGGTATTATCCCAAGAAGATGTTGAATATATATTGGACCTTAATTATCAGTACATGGAAGAAAATGGCTTTATCCTTGAGGAGGGTGAAAAACCCGATCCTGAAAAGGATAAAGAATTAGGTCTTCATTGGGATAGTGAGATTGTTTCAGCTTATGTACAGAAAAAAGCATTAGAAGAAGGGTTTATTTATGCATTCGATGATATCCAGGAAGTGTTCGAAGCTGAAATTACATATATGGAAACGGTTAGAATTATTGATAATCCAGACGATGAGATAATTAAAAATGATGATGCTATTGATTTAAGTAAAATTAAGCCAAATTGAGTTCAATTCTTTCTTAATTTTGAAACAATAGTTCTTCCCTTTTGAATACAAAGCCTTGTAGCTCTTATTAGGTTATAAGTCTTTTTTAATTTCTGTAATTAAATTTTATTTAGTTTTACTGCTAAGTGATATTCAAATAACTCTACATCAGGTATATCGGTTGTTGCAATTTTCAAATGAGGAGTAATCTCACGAGCAATTATTACAATTCTAACCCTTGGTGTACTAAGTAATTCTTTGACTCGATTTTTATAATACAGGCACTGACCGATAACCTTCTCATAGCCACGGCTAACCTTAAGTTCTATAACTACTGGGATACCATTTCTATCAATTGCTAATATATCGATTCGTTTGTTATCTTTATCCACAGAGTATTCCAATCCGTCTATACCATTTTTGTCCTTATACAAAGTAAGTCCTACTTCTACAACAGTTAAATTCCTGGAAAGGTAGTCTTTTAGATCTTCCTCATAAGCAAAACTGGTTTCATCAATACTTTCTTCTTCCACTTCTTCTTCTGCTTGCTCAACATTTGAATAGGAATCAAAGATGCGTTTATATCTTAGAATTTTTCGTTTCCCGTGATCAGTGTTTGCAAAATGCCAAAATTTATTTATAAACTCATCAAGTAGATTATTTTTATCAAGAATATCTAATACTTTAGCCCTCTTCAAGGTGGAGGTATAAGACTTATACTTATCTTTAGATTGCTTAATTTCATTTGATTCTTTATCGAATCCCCTTTCTGCTAAAAAATTATATGCAAATCTTAAAGGTAAACCCTCGTATTCTTCTATTTCATTTAATTTGTCGGTCATAGATTCTCCTTCTATTTACTTTGGGGTCGTTTTTTCATATAATTTGAAAACTGTTCCCAACTAATTTCATGTTCTTTTTTCTTCCCCTTTTCGACCCATTTGACAGAACCTCTTGAGACTTTTAATGTACCTAATAGTTCATTATCATCTTTAATCTCAAATTCAATATCTGAATTACCTATGATTCTTCCCTTTGGATACTTAAAAAGAACTTCGTGTGCCATATTTTATCCTATAAATTATTGATATTATTAAATTGTGTCCTTGAAGTAATAAATACGTACAATGGAAAAATCATCTTAGGGTAGAGCTTATCGAATCTTTCTGAATTCATAAAATTCCGACCAATGTTTAGTGCCACTATGTAAACGTAATTATAATTAAATGAAGATTCAATAAAAAACATGGAGGATTAAGGTTCCATACACCCCCCCTGCCAAGAGGACCCTGCCTGGTACCTGACAAACAGGGTACCCCTTCAATTCAGGTACCCCGTCAGTTTCAGTTGAAATATTTTATTTTATTTTTTTTAATAACCTGAGCATAAGCTTTTTTTTAACTACACGATTATTGGTCTCCGATTTATAGGAAGCTCGGTATATCCCCCAAAAGAATCCAAGATCGAAAATATTATATAATTTGTCAGATCTAATTTTATAGCCTGGGCCAACATTTCAGTCTATTTCTTTCGAAGTATATTTAACTTCAGGAAAGTTTTCAGGCATATAGTTGTTTATAAAATCATAGAAACTTTGATATAAATATTTCTTTTGAATAGATAGATTTAACTCAAACATTCTTCAATACTCCTTCCACTATTGCTTGATATCTGGTTCTTCTTATTGAAGTCTAAGATAAGTTCTTGTGCTCTTTTGGTAAATTGGAACACTCCTATGCAAGGATTTTTATCCTTGATAAACTGATTAGCACTATCTAACCAGCTTAGTTTTGAATCCTCATTTTTGAAAGCCTGCTTTTCTGCAACCTTTAGATATTTTTTACTAACATAACAAATTGCAAATAGATCAGTATTGCCTTTTACACCTATATATAAATAATTTTGCCTATCATTTTCAGTCATATATTCGGCAGCTTTTTCAAGTGCGTCAGCAAATTTGGAGGCTTTACAAATCTCCCCATATTCGCCCTTCTTTGTATAATATTCTGCAATATGAAACTCTTTCGTGGTACTCATTTTACTTTTCCTTTATTTATGGTTATACTAGTATATACATTATTCTTTTTTGAAATCTCCCAGGAAATGGAATTTTATTTTTTTCTATATAAAAAGAAGTCAGGCATAGCCCGACTTCCTATTATATCAACCGTCTTTCAACAAATGAAGTATATGTATCGCCTGCAAAAATTATATGATCGAACACATGAATCCCCAATATTTTTCCAGACTCCACTAGTTTTTTAGTAATTGAAATGTCCTCATCGGAAGCCTGTTCATTAGAGGAAGGATGGTTGTGTGCTACTATGATGCTTGCACTATTAGCTACAATCGCACTCCTGAAAACGCTGCGTGGATCGACTATAGAAGAGTTCAGATTGCCTACGGATACTTTCTCGAAACCGATTATTCTATTAGCAGTACTCAGCCAGGCTACAATGAATATTTCTACTGGCTCTTCCTTAAACACTGGATGGAATAATTCAAAGAAGTCCCTTGGTGACGTTATTTTTTTCTTCGGCATTTCAGTTAGCTCAGGGTACTTGATATTGGTCTCCTTGAACCTCCATTCTAAGGTTTTGAATCGTACAACTTTATCATTCATAGCTGAAATATCCTGGATACTTTCATCTGATAAGCAGCCCTTAATCGAAGTTCAACAACATGAGAAATGTACCATGTTAAATAATTATAAAGGATCCATTGATTTGGGGGATTAGGTTGTTCATGTACGTATTTAGCTACCTTTTTACCAAACTGCTCTTCAATAGACTCCTTCAAAGGTTTTGTAACTTCGATATTTTGTAGTATCTCAATCCGCTCCTTTATAATAGGAATCTGGTCATAGGTTTGATGCACCTGTTCGGGAAGATTTTCCAGGTTTAAGCCTGAAGTGTGTTTTGCATAGAACTTGCTTAAGACCTTCCCAAAAATCATCCCGTTTGAACATATGAATCTTATCGCACCCCAAAACATTCTCACTCCTTCGGACCCGTCATAACTGTTATGGAGGAATAGCGACAATGCTATATCGCTTCTATCATCGTTAAAGGTGAGATCAGGAAAAGTTACCTGTAACCTCATCTTGTTATCTTGTACAAAACTATGACTCGGATCTATTATCCATTTTGAGTCCAGTGTATGCAGTTGTTCCATCAAAGGTTTAATAATCTCTGCATTTGAAATAACTTTGTATGTATCACTTTGTATGGAGATAAGTTTGCCATTATCCTCACGGGTAATCGCTTTATACATCGGTGCAGCAACAACAGATTTTTCTTCTGTTTCAACAAATACTTTTTTCTCATTCACAGGGAACAGGTATTTCCATAACTTTTGGTCTAATTCTGATGTCATATTTATCCTCCATATCCGTTCGGGTTTACTTTGCTTCTTGCGATGAATAGGCAAATAGCAATTTTGTTAACATCAACCATTCCGTTGAGATTCTCCTGAATTCGCATTGAGTCGAGGTAGCTTGCTAACATGATATCAAAATAATTATCCTTGGCTACAGATCCAGCATCATTGTTTGATACTATTTTAAAATTTCCATTACCATTTGATATGACCTTGAAGTCGAACTTGGTCACAATTTTATTCCCTTTCTGCTCAGCAAGTTTTGCGATTTCGAACTTGCATCCCTTCTTCATTCCCTTCATCTGCTCAGATAACTCTTGTGGGGAGAACAAGGAATATTCTTCGCCATTAGGTTTCCTTACATTGAGCAAACAATACTCTCCATAAGAGCTTTCTCCAACAAATGGATCAGATAACAGCTCTAAGGTTACTGGTGCTTGGTTTACTAGAAGCTCCAGCTTCGGTTTCTTCTCTGCCATCTTCTATCTCCTTTCTAAGTTTATATGAAAATTCTTCGCGACCCTCAATTATTCTCACTCCCGTTGGGACTGGACGTTTCTTAATGAAGGCTTTTATTTTGCTTAAATCTGGTTTAACCTGCTCAGGAATAATTATAAGAACCTCTCCAGGCGCGTTTTTGAGGAACAATTCCATATCCTCAATTTCAACTTTGTCTGGTTTTTTGTGCAGCTTCAATATTCCATTAGGTAATTCCATGGTTTTTAATTGTCGTTCTCTGATAAATTGCTCAAGTTTCCGTTCGAGTACCTGTGTTCTTTCATTAAGAATGGAATTCCTGGAAAGTGTCCAATTGTTTATAAGATTGATTTCCTTTTCGGCTTCTGTGAAATTATTTGCAATTTGACCTTGTAAGTTTCTTATTTGAAGTAGTATTAAATCATAATACGCTTCGGTTTGATAAGCCTCTTTGGATTCTGCTTCCTCCAATAACTCGTCAAGAAAAGTTTTATTATTCATTTCCGCCTCCTTTGCCAGCTTCAGATAGAATTGCTATAACTGCCGCGGCAACTATTTCAATAATTATTATTGTCCAATTCATCTTTGTTCTTGTCCTCCTTACAAATTTCCTTTTTTATGAGTTTTACAATTTTTGAAATGATTCTGATTATCTCCTTTTGAGTATCAGGATGTATTAGGTTTTGCATTTCACCTCCACACATAGTTATATAAAATCGTATAAAGCTTCTTCTGATATTTCTGCTCCACACACCTCACATTTATTATGAAGTATGCCGTCATAATATTTGGTTTGCGATAAACAGTATGGACACTGAACACTTAACAGATCTATATCATGTCTTCCATAGCTTCTACCACTTGACCACCAATCTCTCGCATTATATTTTTTATAGGAATCAACTCCTTCCCTGTTTAAGACCAAACCATGATTATTTTCCATGTCATAATAATGGAAATGATTTTCTCCCAGGTTAAAACCTCTTTTAGATTCTGCTTGGATACCCAAGGCTAACTGCATTATCTGCCGTTCACTACAGCAGTATAGGATATCATCTTCTGAATCGTAATACAATTCAAGAGGGTTATCCTTTTTTATCAGGATAAGCTGCTCTGGATTATTCTTATCAATGACAGCCACAGCAAACGAGCCATCGATCCGATCAAATACTTTCTTTATCTTATCACCTTTACCTCGTGCTGAAATTACAGCAAGTATTGCTTCCGAATCGACTTGTCCGTCTCGTTTTTGATTCTTACTGAAGATCTCATGATCATTATGGATTACTCCATTATGTATCAGTGCCAAACCTTCTTTATTATAAATTGGATGATTGTTAAAATTATTTTTTTCAGACCCAGAAGTCTTCATTCTGGTATGCATGATCATTATGCTGGGTAACTCTAGCTCCTGCCACTCCTTTGATTTTACAAACTCTGAAGACCGTATCGGAGCTTTATTTATGATTAAGTTCCCATCCCTTATAAAGCCGATGCCGTAGGCGTCGTGCCCACGGCTCTCAAGCAAACTAAACATTGTGCCTATTTTTTCTTTGTCGGGTTTCTTATCGCCAAAGCAATAGAATCCCATTATGCCACACATTGGCACCTCCTATAATTTCTTAATTGATTATTTATTATTCTGATACTAGTTGGACTTCCTGAAATTCCAGCACTGGTTGTACAACTGTAAGCGATTTGATAAACTGAATGATTTGCGGCCTGTAATCCTTACGAATATTGTAACTCAATCCCAACCTGCGCACCCCCTCAACTGAATGGATTTTATAATACTTTAGTGATTCTGGAAGAAGTTCCATAACTGACTTCTCCAGGTCAGGGCTTAATGTTATCTGAAATTCCGCCCTCTCTTTTAATCCATATAGATTTATCGGATTATCTATCAATCCAACCTTTGTTCTTATCTCTGAGAGAAAAAAGTCTTTTGTGTTTATATTGATAAACCTCCGACAATCTATCTTCCCTGCTAACCAATTACGGCTGAGAGTAAGAATATATTCACGATCGTTTTGATCGACCTCTGGATTGTCAGGAGCGTCATCATCATTCTGTTCTTTATAACAATCGTTACACAAAGGATTGTCAGAATTGTCGTAACAGATCTCGTTACGATGGGTCACTGAATCGCAACAGGAGCAGTACGTGTATGAATCATTAAAACACGTCTCGCAATATGGGTCATCAAAGGCCCACCTGACTTCATCATCAGGTATAACGTCATTGCAGTTTGTACATCTCATGCTACTAGCCCCCAGTTTGGAAGTATATTCTGGTTCCAATCCAGAGTCTTTGCAAGCAATGTATCGAGCTCTTTCAGACCTTCTCTGCAATCATCAGGAATCGTATGCAATAAATGTTTTAGATTGGTAATAAATGTCTTGCTATGTTGTCGCTCTTTTAATTCTATGAAGTCAATATTATCTTCTATGACGCCTGTTACTGCAAGTTTAGCAAGTGTGAATGTAACGAGTGTTGTAGCAGGTGAAAGCAAAAACGAGCCTGGTGTACGATATTCAAAACCATAATACTTTTTACGATATGCTGATTTTTTTCCGTAACCTGTTCTCTCCCTTTTTTGTCTCTGTTGTTTATCGTCTATACAATTACTTAAGGAGTAAAGAACCGTATCAAGGGCAGAGATAATATTTGGCTCGGGACTAACTGAAACGTGAATGTGTCCGCCAAGTGCAAAGTCATTTGCGAATTGCCCAGAAATGAATTCAAGCTCTGGATGTAATTCATGTCCATAAGTTAATATTTTATGGATCTTAGCTGTAAGGTCGATTGGCGATTCTGAATAACCAGGACGGATTTCTGCGATTGATTCACAACCATCTGTCCCCATACTGCTGTTAGCTTTGAAATAATCATAAGCACAAACGAAATTTCCATTTTTACGCAGGACTAGTTCTGGGTCTGCTCCGATGGTGAAATACATAGTAACTCCTTATTAGTTGTAGTTACTTTTCTTATACCATTTAAGCTGAACTAATTTTGAAATTACATCTGCAAGCTATGTTGCGTTAAAAATATTATTCTGAGCCGCGATTTTAACGTCATTTTAATCCAATTTGTTTTTATATTTCTAATTATGATTAAAGAAGATTATTTAGGTTTCCCACCAACAGGTAAAATTTATAAAGTGGCACAAGATTCTCTTCAAATTCATTATGAAAAAGAGAATGGTAGATTATATCTCGGTGATAGTTTGTTATGGCTTAATACACTTGATAATGAAAGCGTAGACTTAATTTTCGCTGATCCACCATATAATATCAAAAAAGCAGAATGGGATAACTTCAAATCGCAGGAAGACTATATTCAATGGTCAATGGGGTGGATTGAAGTCGCATATAAAAAACTTAAGAAAAATGGAACAATTTATATTTGTGGATTTTCTGAGATTTTAGCAGATTTGAAACATCCAGCATCTAAACTTTTCAAAAGCTGTAAGTGGCTTGTTTGGCACTATAAGAACAAAGCCAATATGAGTAATGACTGGGGAAGGTCTCATGAAAGCATTTTACATTTAAGGAAAAATAAAGAATTTACTTTTAATGTTGATGATATTCGGATCCCTTATAGCGGACATACATTAAAATATCCCTCACACCCACAAGCCGAAACAAGTCAATTTGGTAATGGTAAGCAACATATCTGGACTCCACATCCTCAAGGTGCAAAACCTAAAGATGTTATTGAACTTCCAACTACTTGTAATGGATCAGGGGAATCGACTCCTCACCCTACACAAAAACCTGAGGAGCTTGTTAGGAAATTTGTAATTGTATCTTCAAATGCTGGGGATTTAGTAGTGGACCCTTTTTCAGGTTCAGGAACGACTCTTGTAGTTTCTGAACAACTTAGCAGACGATGGCTTGGTTGTGACAACAACATACAATATAATCAATGGGCAATAGAAAGACTTGAAAAGGCTCATCCTAATCCAAAAGAATATTGGATTGAACTTGATAAAAAAAATCAACAACGAAGGGAATCTATTAGATGAGTTTACAAAGAATAGTATCCACAGCAACAAATAAAGAAAATTTTATAACTATTCAAAATTTTATCGACTTTACTTTAAGATATCTAGAGTTTTTATCTGACAATAGAAACGTTCAAGCAACTATCGTTTCGCAAAACGAAAACCATTATAAGTTTGTTCAATATAAACGAGATGGGACATATAATGTTACGAGACCGATGAACTCTAATTTGATGCTTTCTTATGATGATTTTGATATGTCCAAAACTAGATTTTTAGAAATGATATCTGACATTAGAGCAACAAGATACAACACCCTACCACTTAGAAAATTACTAAATAATTTTGTTTATACTGTTCAACAGTCCATTGGAGCTGCTTTAGATGCTATTCCCGCCAACCAATCAAATACAGCCAGGAAAATTAACGGAGATCTATTTGAAAGACTAATAAGGTTGTTATTACAAGAAATTGGACTTGAATGTACATCGGGTGTTGTTCAGATACCTGTTAGAATTGGTGGAGAGACTGCTTTTAATATGAGTTACCAACATGACCTTATTATTAAAAATGGAGAAGTATTAAAGGCCATCGGTTCCGTCAAAACTTCTAGCAAAGATAGAATTGATAAGATTTTTATTGATAAATTTTTGTATAGCAAATTAACCGACTCCTCTATCCCTCATTTTGCCGTGTTTCTCAATGATGTGCAGAGAAAAAACGGTAGAACGGAAGGACAATATGGGATCAACTCGACTTTTTTACCTGGACATTTTAAGGGATATACCATAAAACTGAACCCACTGGATGGTGTTTATTATTGTGATATAAGGCCGAATATGATAACTGAATACATTCTGAAAGATCATATAAAAACATTCGATCATTTATTATTTAATGATATTTGGCAGTTTATTTGATCTTTTACTCTCTTAATTACAATATCTAGGAATAGACCATAAATATTTTTTGTATAATTTATCTACACTTATATTGCAAAAACATTATTTTTTTTTAGAAGTTTCAATACAGACAAATATCAATTGTGATAAAATCAGCTATTAAAATATTACAGAAAAATGATAATAAATTAAAAGGAATTATTGATCATTATGGCGAGATTGATTTAAGCCCTTCAAATGATTATCTCTTTTCGCTGTGTAAAAGCATCATCGGGCAGCAATTAAGCAAATATGCGGCTCATAGCATTTGCAATAAATTCCAAACTATAATTGCAAATAAAACTCCAATCGACCCTCTCTTTTTAATAAATTTGCCTGATTCAGATTTAACAAGTATCGGAATTTCTAAAAATAAAGTTTTATATATAAAGGAAATTGCCAAAGCTTTTGCTATTGGCCAAATTACGAATAATTTTCTCAGCCAAAGTTCTGCACTGGAAATTGAAAAAACACTAATTTCTATAAAAGGTATTGGGAAGTGGACCGTTGATATGTTCTTAATCTTTTCTATAAATAATTTGGACATCTTCCCACTTACTGATGCAGGAATAAAAAAAGGTGTGCAATTACTTTATAACTTGAAGAATCCCCCTAAAGAGGCCTATTTGAAAAGGATTTCAAATAATTGGAAGCCTTATCGTTCTGTTGCTGCTTTATATTTATGGAAGATTGTAGATGAGGGACTTCCCCTATAGACCTATACCAGGGAGTTATGAATTAACTGCGGAAATATTAGTTCATTCTAAACTTCAAGAATAACCTTTTAACCAGTTAATTGTTTCTTCAGCAGTTAAATTTTCGTCATTTAGACGAATACTCTCTCCTTCAAACGGCGATAAAGGGCATAATGATACATAATCAAAAGCCGTCGAATCCCCTTCAAGATAATTAAAAAAAGCTTTTGATAAAGTAATTATATCCTCAGCACAATCACACAAGCAAAGGAACGGAAATAGGTCCCAATTATTCAGTGTAACATCTGTTTCATTCGGACAAGTTTTAAGGTATTCATACTTTTCAGTCAATTTTAGACTATACTCTGTAGCAATCTTACTTAGGTAAATGAATTCTGACATTTTATTTCTTAATGTTAGTAAATAATTACTTATATCGGTATCTTCAAACGTGTTTACCGAGATGTTAAATTTAAGAAATAAACCGCTAGCGATGGCTTTTTCAATAAAGTAATATCTTATTTTAGTTTTATTTTTAGGACCAGTTACTGCGTACATTGTGAGCCATTTGAAATATTTATATTTCATTGTCGATGTATTATTAAGCTCTTTGGAAATTGATGCTCGACCATATTGTGCCCAGTCAGTGCTTTTACTAATTTTCCCTTTATGCTTTCTTAATAAATTTTGAGCATTAGAGACTAGTTCATTTTTAAGGTTTCTTCTTAAAGTTAATTCATCAATAGGCGAATTCAATTTGAATTCATTATTTATTACATCAATTATATCCTTAAAATTTTTGAACGGATGAACCCAATTATTTTTGGGATACTCTCCGCCTTTGTAGATGGCTGTCTTCATTTCTTCTTTTCGACATACCTCATCAATAAAATTAAATATTTTATCTGCATCAGTTATAAAATCGCTTGGATGATGGATTATTTTATCAACATCTTTTTCATCAATTTCTTTAGCTTCAATGAATTCAGTTTTAATGAATTTTTCTATTGATTTACGATCCGTCTTAATATTCCAAATATCCTCTCGAACAAATACTAATAATTTAAGCTTTCCAACTTTTGCCTTTTCATATGCAGTTTGATATTCTTTTTGTGTTATAGTTATGTCAGCTGTTTTATCAAAATATCCTCCGACCCTAGATCCTATAAATAAAAGAAAATAATCCGATGTTTCGATAGAATCTAGGCAAGCTTGATAAGAATTTATATCAAGTTTTTTCTTAAAATCGTTGAATTCGGATAATTGAACTTCATAATCATATTTTTCAAAATAAAACTTTAGGGATGATCTTAAATCTCTAAAGTCATAAATTGTAGAGGAAATAAAAATTTTAGGTACCATATTGATTTCCTAACTATATATCTAATAATTTGTTTTTTAATGCAGATTTCATTTTATCGCACAGATTACCAGTATCTTTCCTGCAAGTATTTATATAAATCCGTATAATTATCATTTGAAGATACGCAACTTAATAATACTGCTGGTGAAGTTATTCTGTATTTATTCTGGTCTCTTATTGAAAGTCGCCAAGTTTCTTCCATCCTCTTCTGACTACATTTATATTTTTTTTCTAAAAGTTCTTTGTTTTCTGGTGATACTACATGAATATGTATAAAATGATCAGCTTTCAATCTTTCAGAATTCTTATTTATAATCATTTGTTCCGCCCAGAGAGTTTGGCGCATGAGCTGATAGAATGGTTCATAATAATACCAGGACAAATTATATGAATTGAGTTGAGATGAAGTTTTAATAAGTTTATTGTATCTGGTCTGTCTTACTTGTCCTTTACATGTCAAAGGATTTTTTGTAATCCCCTCCTTTGATTTGTCAATATCTGGATATGATTCAACGTATTTCCACTCAATAGGGATAAGCCACTTGGAGCCATCTTTGTGTAAAGCAAATATAATTGCATCTATGGAAGTGCAGTTGGATCCCCTTGTAGAATAATTCTCGTTCAGATGGTCATAATCGCTCACTGCTTCAAATTGGATATATGCAGGAGAATATTGATCAGTTTGTATGATCAATGGCTCAATGAAATCAGGATTGATTACCTTAAGAATATTTAAGACTTCAGCAGCATCTTTTCGTAAAGGGAATAGATGATTAAGGCAAGCTATTTGAGAAGATAAAACATGCCCCGTTGGATTTTTACCTCCCCACCAACCTATATTATTACCAGAAAAATATAATTTAACATCATCTTTTATAGATTGGAAGAAATTTTTATCGAAATCTTTAAGAACAAACTTCCTTTCTTTTGTTCTGAACAAGGCTCCTGCTTCAGCGGAATAAAATATAGGATTAACTGCTTTAATTTGAGCAACCGCAAGGTTTTCCCTTAATTTATGATAGTTCATTTGTTTGATAGTTTACGTTAATAGTAAAATGTTTGAATTAAAGGGACATACAAATTATTACTTGCTTAGATTATGCTCAAGTTTCGCTAACCTTTGTATTATATTTCTAATTCTATCATGTTTCAATTTTTTCCATTTAACTTCATCTTCCTCTTCATCAAAGTCCAATGAAACGTCTCCCATTAGCTCATCAAGAAAATTAAAAATCAATTTTTCTATTGGTATATGACCATCTGCAACAAGTATATTTCTTTCCTGGTCATCTTTCCATAAATCTGATAAATTCTTTCCTGTTGTATTTTCCAATTTATTTTCAGTCGGTAATTTCTTGCAGAAATCGAAACTTTTTTCAATAAAACTATCTAAAAGCTGAGTATATAAGAAGTTCCTGTATTCAAAACCCTTCTTAACTGGACAATCAGTTTCTAAGATATAGAAATCATCACGCATTTTAATTCTTTCATTCATAAAATTCTCTCAAATATTGATTTATAATATTATTTTTTATACTGTTTTCAATATCAATCAATAGTCCCACCATACCGTTGCTGCGAGATTTCGGGCTCTGTTAAATGTAAAATCATGTGGAATATAAATATCCTCAAGCGGTGTTTTTTGGTTATTATTTATTGCATCATAGCGATGCGTTGAGGAGTGTTCAGAATTAAAAACTAAGTTCTCTTTTATTGGTTGATAGGCTCTTTCCTGGTTAATTTTTAATTCGATACTTGTCCAATATTTAATTGATTCATGCACTCCCTTGATAATTCTTACAACAATTATAGTTGGAAGGATTATCGGCACCCGCCACTTAGGTAAATAGAGATTAACATCCGTATTAGTAGCCTTGCCCCGCCACCGATAAGTATTATTAGTATCTTTATCATATTTTAATTGATAAAAAAATTCGGTAGTCATAATAAATCCATTTTTTATGAATTAAATTAAGTTCAAAATAAGGAAGTCATTAGAATCGCCATAAATTACACAATACTATTTCAATTTTCCATTTCTTTTGAATTTAATATTGTTTTGATTTTATCAAGAAATCGACTTTTAGAATAAACCTTTGAAGGAACTTCAATTCGAATAATTCAGGATATTTATTTGTCTTTCTTGAAATTAAACATTCCATTTTATACATTTATTTAGGTTTAATTTTAGCGGAGGTCCAAATGTCTTTTAGATCGGCTATCATATACATAATTGGATTTTTATTATCCTATATAATTGCAATGATTAGTGCTATGACAGGATCAATTCCATTTATTGTTCCTTCGTGGACAGTATTTGGATTATATATTATAGTATCTGTTTATTTTGTTAGGAAATACAGAGTCAGCTAGCAGGATATTCCTGAACACTATTATGGAGTTTCGTCACCGATGACGACAATTATTATCGTGGACCACGAAATAAAATAGTTCAGGATGAACCCTTTTGAACCTAACCCACGAATGTGGAGATTTGGTAGGTTTCGAGTTTATTTAGTCCGCATTAGCCGTAAATTCCTCCAAAATAGCTTATAAATGCAGTTTTGCCAAATTTAGTGTGGAAGAAATAAACAAACTTGATTAAAATATAAAGTTGGGAATAATTATTTGATGCAAAATCAGAGGTTCAAAGACAATTCTTGATGGGTTCTTTGAGGTAAAATACAAAAATTGAAACTATTCCTATGGATAAGATTGCAATTTTGAATCATATTGTGAGCCGCTAATCAGAATTTGAACTGATCAATTGCCTTACTGTATTTTAATTCTCGCATCGTTATGGTTTGCATACTGCCGTCAGAGAAATAAACATCGTAGTAGTTTTTCTCGTTAGCAAAAGAATAGACCGATTCCCAATGGTTGCTGAATTCAGAAAAATTATTGAAAGTATAAATTTTTTCGTCTTCGGTAAAATAGTCAACCCTAATAACTTTTTTGTCTTCTTTATCAAGATTTTGAATGGCCTCGAAGCACCCGACGGCGACAATTTTATTTCTCCGATTTTCGTTATCAATAAAAATAACCTTTGCAATGTCCTGTAACGGAGCAAGCAGTTTTTCTTCAATTATATTTCCAAACTCTGTGAATACAACAAAATTGATCAGATGGGGCTTTAATTGTATGAAAGAATTGACAACTTTCAATGCTGAGCGGATTTTTTGCTTCATAGACTTCTTAGTCTCGCCAAATCCCATTTTATAAATAAACTGATTAAGTTGATCAACAAAAAATGGTATAGTGCTTATTAACCTTGTGCTATAATCGCTGACGATATCAACCGACCCCGAATATATCAGTTCCTCAACACCTTTTTTACCAATCACATTTGATATGGAACTGTTGTTATATGCTGGTAAAAGCTTCTGCCCCCAATCAAATGTATGTACGCTGTTATCATTCCAAACCAAACCGACTCCAGTATTATTTCCATCAGTCAAGATAAGCATCGGTTTTGATACATTACTCAATTCCTTTCTTACACCGTACGTTGTTGCAAGGGCACTGGAGATTACAAAAACATTATCTTCACCGATATCGGCGCCAAAACACTCCTTAAAACTAAATCCCGAGTAGGATTTGAATATTGCTATTTGATTTAACTCATCACTCTCAATAACCATTCCCTGGCTGCTTGAAATTAAGCCTGGAATACCAAAAATCAAACTTTCGATGTCTTTAGGATTTTCTATAGCAAAAGAATTTTTTAGTATTTGGAAAAAACGATCCCTCAATAAAGCAGGATCCTGAAAGATCAGTACTGGATTAAAAGCCCTAATGGTGGAAATTTTCCCACCTTTTTTAATCGCAATTAAGGTTTTACTTTCGGTCGTATATAAGGCAATTTCCATGATATTTATTATTATTTTTGAAATAAAGAATAAACAAATATAATTAACGAAACATAAAGTCAGATGAAATTTTTAGTTGAATACCAAATTCCCTTTGAGAAAACCAAGAGTCAACTCTATAAACACAGATTACCGTATCTTGAGGCCTCTGCCATTTATTTGAGTTTATACGACTTAAAATACGATGTTTTGGCTTTACTTGACGAAATTATCTTTATCGCGAGTGAAAATGAAATTCAGGATACTTATCCGTCTGGATTCAAAAGGTATTCAGCCGACGTAAGAAACTATCAGGATGAAAAAGCTTTGATTTCTGAAATTTTCAACCGATTCCCAGAGCCCGATAAAATTCAAGATATTCAAAAACGTGATAAGATAGAAACCTTAATTAAGAAATCTACGGTCTTTTCATTTGCTTCTGATAAACAACAGACTAAGTTGATTAAAGATATCGTAGAAGCCGAAGATGATTATTTGTTTTATTTGCCATTTGTTAAAACATTTTCAAATGAACTTATTATGAGTTTAGCTGCAAGAAAATGTAAACTCTTTTCGAGTGGAAAGGCTGCAAGGTTTATTCAGGAAAGTAAAACTTTTTTTGTAGAATCTACCAAATATCAGTCTTTCTTAACGAACTTGAAATTGGTTCGAAAGGAATTAGAAGATGAGGACGATAATTTACGATTTGCATGGGATTACAGAAGTAAAGATATTTTAGAATTATTTGACAATGGATTTTCGGATAAATTCAAACATCTTTTGAAGGAAGGGCGAAATAGAATACAAATAAATGGTGAAGAGGTTTACTTAGCAAAAAAGGCCATAGAAAAATTATTGTCAGGACGGGACAGATATTATTATTATATGCCCAGAGACTTAGCAAAATTAGAAGAAATAAATCAATCGCTTGCAGTTTTCAATTTTGATAGCATTGGACATCCAAACGACTTTAACAAACTATATAATGCTGTAAAGGAGTTGCCAAGCAAATATTATGTGCTTTTGCAAGCGATCAAAAAAGCTGGTTCTCAATATTTCAGTTACTACGATGAAATCAACACCCCTAGCCAAGAGGAGATCGATGATAAGATTATAGAAGTGTTTATTTATTTACTGCTCGAACGAGGTGTATATGCCGACAATCATTGCCGTTTATTTGCACTCATTGGTTTAACCACATTCAAAAAACTGTTGCCCAAATATGGTTCTTTAGAAAATCTCTCTGAAGCTATATCAGAGTTTCATGCCGTCACTTTTGATGATTTAGTAAACAATGTTTCATTTTGGCTCTATTTAGATTATGCAATAAGAGCGACTGCTCATGATAAAAATCGAACTGATAATGAACCAAAACCAAAGATTTTATTTGCTCATCATGGCGATAACTGGGAAATTCACGGACTAGGGCACCCAATGTCATTTGACTATTCGACACACATGGGAATTCTTTATCTTGCAGTCGTTCTAAAAAGTGAAAGAGAATTGAATGCATCCCAGGTAAAAGAAATTGCTTACCGCTCGATAAGTGAAAAAAAATATCTAGACAAGTTAAAGTCAGATAAACTTGAGAAAAAAGACTTGTTTGATATTTTAGAAACTGACCGCAAAACAATTTCAAGTGCAATTAACCAAATTAAAGTCCATAGACAGTTTAAGTCATTCATTGACAAGTATGTGAAATTTGGGGCGAAGACTAATTTATTTTTATCGAAGAATGAAATTGAGGTAGAAGTCTACGATCCGAATATCAAGGATTCCTTTTTTCAATAGCCCAACCTTCAATTTCCACCCCCAACTAAACAATTTACTTTTTATCGAGCGAAGTTCTTAATCGCTCGATGATCTCTTCCGAAGTTGCTCGGCTGACCCCCTATAGTTTTGAATCAAGCTTAAAGATAATTAAGCAAAATAAAAAATAAATTATAGGAGGCCATCGTGGCCAAATCTAAAAACTCGGGAGAGTCTAAATCTAATAAGGCAAGTTCCGATGCCAATTCAGAAATGAATAAAAAAGGAAATGATTCTCAGAATAGTAAGACCAATCAGAAAGATGACCCCCAAAAACCTACTATTACTGAAATCTTCGCAATGATGAATAAGAGTACAAAAGAGTTCAATTTAAGCCGATCCTTGATTACTGAGCTTGAAACAGAAATCGATACTCTTAAAAAACAGAAAGAAAGGCTTCAGGAAACTGTGAAGCCAATTCGTCGGATGGAACGCAAATTTAATCCTGATGGAATTGTAATGGTTTCATGTCCTACTCATGATAGGAAGGGCATTCGTCATGAAATACGGGTTCTTACTAATCAATTGATATTGAAGGAAGACCAGCTAATGTCAAAGAAAAATGAATTAGCAGCCTATTCTAATCAAATATCAATAGATATGAAGAAAGCGGAACTTGTTAACAAAGCCCAATCCAGACAGTGGACAAAACGCAACAGATGGTCTATCGAAGCTCGTATTGTAAAGACCCTCAATAAACTACGTTCTGAGGATATTAAAGGACTTCGGGAATTAGCTACTCTTGCTAAATCGAAAGCTGCGAATAGTAAGATAACTTTTAACAATGCCCTTCAAACAACCCTGGACGAGTACGACCCTGAAACTTCAATTCTTTGTTCATATGAACTAAGAAGTGTTATGTACGAGGCTATCAGGACATCTCTAATGGAGTGGGATAACAGAAAGGCTCCTGAGTTTTCTAAACTCAAATTCACAGATCAATAATTATCCATAAACTCTGCGGGGCGGGTGCTCCGCAGAAAATTAAACAGAATATTTAAGGAAAATTTAACATGAAAAATTCAACAGTATCTACCCCAACTAATGGCCACTCAAATCCAACTAGTAATAGTGCTTCTAAAGCATCCTGCAATGTCAAAGAAGATATGGCTTCTTTTTTTATGCAATCAGCAATTCAAATACTGAATTCAAAAGGATATTCTGCAGAATATATAATTGATCGTTTGCTTCCTGGCAGGAAACCATTCTTTAATGAGAGTAATTCAGCAAAATCGTTTTGCAAATTTCCCAAAGGATTCAAACCTGGGGGAATATTCGATGGTAATCTTACCTTAGTATATAATATTGGTAATACCAAGAGTGAAAGTGAAGGGGCAGAAAAACTACTAAAAGCCGCTGAGAATTTCCACGAATGGGCGGAATTACTTCCAGAAGCCATTACTATTTGTATTGATATTGATGTACCAGAAGGAGAGGATCCTGATGACTTGGCAATGGAATTCTCAGAAGAGTTATCTCTGCATGATTATGAAATTCAAGACGATAAAGAATTCTTTTTCTATTCGTTTAGAATATCCCCTGAGATGATGCCTCGATTATCTCGCGAAATTAAAAAGGTAGCCAAAGCCAATGGTACAATTGCTTCACTTACTAAGCTTTATTAACAAATGGACAATCATAAACCCTGTGGAGCGAAAGCTTCACAGGGTTCTTTAATAACAATTTAATTCATTAAAAATTTTGGAAATAGAAATGATAAATAATTTATACAATAACAGTAAATATCGAGCTATACCATTCGACGATTCAGATCTCATAATTATCAATAAAAGAGAATTGAGAAAGTATAGAAAACATAATTTAATCCCAACCAAACATAAAGGACATAATCGGAGGTCGCACAAAAGAAGTTTAGCGTCTCATTACAAACTTATCAATTTAATATAAGATCTCTGATGAAATCAACAAACTCAATGAAGAATACGCTAATTAAAATTACTGAAACTCTGAATCCAAGATTATTCAAATTTAAGCTGGGAGGTAAAACATATCGTTCAAATTGTCGAATTCATTTTGATGTACCATTTGGGGAAGTTGCCGATATTCTATCTGCCGAAGCACCAGTTAATATACTCATCAATATAAAAGAAATCTTTGAAAGGAGTCAGGAAGAGTTTGGTAACATTTCTTTTTCAATCCTAAATGCATCAGAAAACAATACAAGAGTTTATGTACATAGTTACATACCTATAAACAATTGTACTAATATTATTAACAGCAACTTCATGCTCAATGAAAAAGTGAATTTGCTTAAGAATAAAGGTGTTGTCGTCCATTATATCTTTGAGGAAAAGAATTCATTCAACCTTACCTATTCAATCGAGTTACCATTAGACAAGTTCAAAAAGCTTATTGATAAAGCAGATTCTTTTAATTCTTCTATCAATGAAGATGTCAAGATTCGGATGGTGGAAGCCTTAAATAAGAATCTTTATTAAAGGTATAAGAATCCAGATGAATACTACAAACCAACCTAAGTTCTTCTCGTGCACTTACTATGCACAAATCGGTTTAAGCACTAATTGCTTTTACAAGCTAGATATTGTCGGCAGAATTGAAAATATTTCCTATTGGTTGGTTGGTTTTTCTATTGTTGGGGCTGAGCTATAACATGAGCCAGATAGTCAACTTTGATAATTATGAACCAAAGAATCTTTCTAAGAAAGGGATTCTATCGGTATCAGAAGATGCAATCGAGACTGCTGGCTCATCACCCTCCAATAATTCCTTACCAGATGATTTCTATGTACAGTTATTATTAAAAGAATATCCAAAGAAATTTATGTATACACAAGAGGAGTGTGCTGGAATTCTTAATCTGAGTTATCAGTATATCAACAGAAGATGCAGAGAGGGCAAAATACACTTGACTAAGTACGGAGAGAAAAAACTTAT
>TBL_comb47_HYPODRAFT_10000231_pt1 | contig 73178 bp, 60 predicted proteins | sample TroBogypolimnion_40_FD_10682 | JGI IMG/M metagenome (IMG submission 10682) | reverse complement strand
TCGCACGGGCAGCCCGCTTGCCTGCGGCGATCCGATAGCAGCGGCGGTTGCCGCCTTCAATGCCGACGCGGTGGTGGCAATACGCGGACTGGGCGGCTTCCATCTGGCGGTCAACGCCTGTTCTGAACCGGCAGTGCAGAGTCTGCGGCAACGCAAGGCCCGCAAGGCAAAACCCCTGGCCATCATGGTCGCCGATGTGGCCGCGGCCCGGCTCTTCGCCGAAATTTCCCAGAGCGAAGAGGCTGCCCTTCGCAGCCCGGAACACCCGATCGTCCTCCTTTCGAAGCTCGACGGATCGCCCCTGGCCGATGGACTTGCCCCAGGCGTCGGCGATATCGGCATCATGCTGCCCTATACACCCCTCCATCATCTGCTGCTCCAGAATCCCTCGTGTCCCGCAGCCCTCGTGATGACCAGCGGCAATACCGGCGGCGCACCTATCTGCACCGGCAATGAAGAGGCCTTAACCCATCTCGGCGGCCTCGCCGACTATTTTCTGCTGCATAACCGGGAGATCGTCACCCGCGTCGATGATTCCGTGGTCAAAATGGGATCCGGGGGAGCGCGCCTGTTCCGCAGGGCCAGAGGCTATGTCCCGGCCCCCATTCAGCTCTGCTGCTCTCTGCCCCCGGTGATCGGCTGCGGCGGCGGGATGAAGAGCACCTTCTGCCTGGGCAGGGAGAAGCTTTGCTACCCCAGCCAGCACATCGGCGATCTCTTTAATCTGGAATCCTTTGAATTTTATACGGAATCCGTCGCGCACCTCAAAAAGGTCTTCGAGATTGAACCGGTCATTGCCGCCTGCGACCTGCATCCGGACTATATGAGCAGCCGCTATGCGGAAGAGCTGGGACTTCCCCTCTACCGCATCCAGCATCACCATGCCCATGCCGCGGCGGTCATGGCCGAGCACGGCCTGGCGGGACCGGTGCTGGCGGTGGTGCTCGACGGAACGGGCTTCGGCCCCGACGGCACCGTGTGGGGCGGAGAATTTCTCTGGCAGACCTGCTGGGCTACCGGCGTCTTGGCCACTTTGCCCAATTACCCTTGCCCGGCGGAGACGCCGCGGCCCAGGAGCCCTGGCGCATGGGCTGCTCTGCCCTCTTCCACACCTTCGGCCCCGCGTTCCTTTCCGGCAAGAAGCTGCCCCCGGCGCTTACCGCCGTCCCTCTGGAAAAGCGGACGGTCATCGGCAAAATGCTGGCAAAGGGCTTCAATACCCCGCTCACGTCAAGCTGCGGCAGACTCTTCGATGCCGTGGCCGCCCTTCTGGGCATCCGCCTTACGGCAAGCTACGAGGGGCAGGCGGCCATGGAACTTGAAGCCCTGGCAATGCAGGCGGCCGGGAAAAACTGGAAGAGGCAACTGGACGCGGTGCTCACAGAGCCCCCGTCGGGCGGGCCGGAAGAGGATGGGTCGACCCTTGCCGTATCCCGGCTGATCAGGATGGTGGTCGACGCCATTTTTCAGGGCCGGAATACGGCAATTACAGCGCTTGCCTTTCATTTCGAGCTGATCAGAAGTATAGTACTAATCGTCCGACGCTTGTCTTCGCAGACCGGCATCCGCGAGGTGGTGCTGACAGGCGGCTGTCTGCAGAACAGCCTTCTGCTGGAAGGACTTTTTCATGCCCTGGCCGGGCAGGATTTCCGTATCTTTACCGGAAAAAATATCCCCGTCAACGATGGCGGTGTCTCTGTCGGCCAGGCAATTATCGGAGGTATGCAACATGTGTCTCGCAATTCCCATGCGGGTAACGAAAATTGAAGGAAATCCGGATGATTTCTCATCCAGCCAGATCGCTACGGTCGATGCCGACGGCATCGGCAGGGAGATTCGCCTGGATGTGGTGGACCGCTGGCCTGAGCTGGGTGATTATGTCATAGTGCACGCAGGCTTTGCCATTCATACCCTTGAGGCGGTTGAGGCCGAGGCCAATATCCGTCTGCTCAGGGAACTGGCAGCCGGGATGCCCGAAGAACTGCTCTAGGGAGCCGCCCCATGAAATATCTCGACGAATTCCGGGAGAAAGGCCTGGCCAGGCCGCTGGTGGCCGAATTGAAGCGCTCGGTCACCAGGCCGCTCAGGGTCATGGAGATCTGCGGCTCGCACACCATGGCCATATTTCGCAACGGCCTCAGATCAATCCTCCCCGAGGGATTTACCCTGATCTCAGGCCCCGGCTGTCCCGTCTGCGTGACCTCGGCTTCCCATATGGATGCCTTCATCTCCATGGCCGAGCGACCGAAAGTCAGGGTGGCCATCTTCGGCGATCTTTTCCGGGTCCCCGGCAGCAACGGGTCGCTGGCCAATGCCAGTTCCAGAGGCGCCAAGGTCGACATCGTCTATTCGCCCATGGATGCCCTGGAACTGGCCGTCCGCAACCCTGAAGACCTCGTCGTCTTCCTGGGTGTCGGATTCGAGACCACCACACCGGGGATCGCCGCCACAATTCTTGCAGCAAAAAATAGAAATATCAAAAACTTCACTGTTTTCTCCACCCAGAAGGTCATGCCGCCGCCGCTTATCGCCCTGCTCGGCGACCCGGAGTTGAAAATTGATGGCCTCCTCTGTCCCGGCCATGTCTCCAGCATCATCGGCGCCGGAGCCTATCAGCCCCTGGCGGACACATATCATCTGGCCTGCGTCGTGGCCGGATTCGAGACCACAGATCTGCTCAACGGCCTCATCCTGCTGGCCCGTCAGGTCGGCCAGGGAGTCGCCAAGGTGGAAAACACCTACCAGCGGGTGGTCAACTGGGAGGGAAATCTCCGCGCCGCCAGGATGGTGGATGAAATCTTCGAGCCCACGGACATGGAATGGCGGGGACTGGGCACCATCCCCGGCAGCGGGCTTGCCATCAGGCCGAAGTATGCCGATTTCGATGCCCAGGCCCGGCTCGACATCGTCCTGCCCCATACAACCGAGGCCAAAGGCTGCCGCTGCGGGGAGATCCTGAAGGGCAAGAGCATCCCGACCCAATGTCCGCTCTTCAACACCCGGTGCACACCGCAGAACCCCATTGGGCCGTGCATGGTCTCAAGCGAAGGGACCTGCGCCGCCTATTACAAGTACGGAATCGACTAGCCAACCCTTCTTCCTTCGCCGGAAGAGGAATCACTCAGCACAAGAAGGGCAACAATGTCTGAAAAAACAATTCTTCTCGATCATGGGAGCGGGGGACTGGCCAGCCAGGAACTGATCAGCAATCTCATTTTAAAGCATCTGGATAGTCCCATCCTCCACAATCTGGAAGACAGCGCCATAATTGATAACCAGCCGGGAAGACTGGCCTTTACAACAGACAGTTATGTGGTGGACCCGATCTTTTTCCCCGGCGGCGACATCGGCAAGCTGGCCGTCCACGGCACCATCAACGATCTGGCCATGCGCGGCGCAAGACCTTTATGCCTGAGCCTCGGCCTGATCCTGGAGGAAGGCTTCGGCCTGGACGATCTGGAGCGGATCATCATCTCCATCGCCGAGGCCTGCAGCGCAAGCGGCGTGCCCGTTGTCGCGGGGGACACCAAGGTGGTGCCCAGAGGCAAAGGCGATAAGGTCTTCATCAATACCTCCGGGATCGGCATCGTCCCCGACGGCATCGATATCTCGTCCAAAAACGCGCGGGAGGGCGATGTGATCATCCTCTCCGGCACCATGGGCGACCACGGCATCACCATCATGACCCGCCGGGCCGGCATCTCCATGCAGGGAAAACTCGAAAGCGACACCATGCCCCTGCACGGTCTGGTCCGGCAGCTGCTGGACGGGCTTCCCGGCGCCATTCACACCCTGCGCGACCCAACCAGAGGCGGAGTGGCCACCTCGCTCAACGAGATTGCGGCCAACAGCGGGCTTGCCATCTGCATGGAGGAAGAGTCCTTGCCCGTCCGTCCCGAGGTCCGCGCCGCCTGCGAGATCCTGGGACTTGAGCCGCTCTATCTGGCCAACGAGGGGAAATGCCTGGCCGTTGTCAGCCCGGATATGGCCCAGCAGGCTCTTGCCATCATGCGCTCCTGTCCGGAAGGCAGGGAGGCCGCAATCATCGGCAGGATGACTGCCGGAAAACCCGGACGGGTGGTGATCAATACGCCGGTCGGGGGCTCACGGGTCGTGACTCCGCTCCATGGCGAGCCGCTCCCCAGAATCTGTTGAAATCCACCTCTACCACGGTTTGTGTCTCCAATGGAAAAAATGCAAAAAAAGATCGGCATCATCGGCATCGGCAATCTGATCCTCAGCGATGAGGGCTTCGGCATCCATACCCTGCATTATCTTGAACAAAACTATATCTTCCCGGAAAATGTGGTCCTGCAGGATGCGGGAACCGCCGGCATCTACATGTCGCCGTTTCTGGAGGCCTGCGATCCCATCTTCGTCATCGATGTGGTGGATATCCAGGACGAGCCGGGGTCCTTTCATTTTTATACGATGCACGATGTCGGGGCCAGAAACATCCAGACCAAGATGTCCCCCCATCAGCTGGGGCTTCTTGAGATTGTCGAGATCTGCCGCCTGCGGGATGCCGCGCCGGAACATATCGAGTTCTACTGCGTCGTCCCCAAGGCATTGGATACCAGCATGGAACTGTCGCCGGAAGTCGCCCCCAGGGTTGCCGAGGTGGCGGAGATGATCATCAAACGTTTGCAGGACCTCGGTGTGGTCGTGCAGAAACGGGATACACCAGTCGAAAAAAGGAATACCCTCTACCATGCATGAAATCTCTCTGGTGCAGGCCATGCTGCAGCAACTCTCCGATCTGGCCGTTCAGAACAAGGCGACCAAGGTGATTAAAATCACTATGAAGATCGGGCTGCAGTCCGGCGTGGTCGCCGACTCGTTCCGGTTCGGCTTTGACGTGCTTTCGGGCAACGACGATCTGGTGAAAGGGGCCGAGCTTGTGATCATCGAAACCCCAGCCGCCTTCCGCTGCACGCAATGCGATCATACGGTAACGGCCCTTGCCAGACCCGACTGCTGCCCGAAATGCCAGGAGACCTTTCTGATCCCCGAGGGCGGGGATGAGCTCATCCTGCAGCAGGTGGAAATGGAATAGAAAATTTTCTTCAAGGCCTCAATTATTCAGCAACACAACGATAAGGAAACATTATGTGCGATACCTGCGGATGCCCGTCCCCTTCGGACCATGATCATGATCACCACAGCCACACATCCCCCAAGACCGTGGATGTGCATACCAGCCTGCTGGCGGCCAACGACGCCCTGGCAAAACTCAACCGGGAGCATTTCGAGACCATGGGCGCTGTGGCCATCAATCTCATCAGCAGCCCCGGCTCGGGAAAGACCACCCTGCTTGAGCACACCATCGAACAGCTGGGCGGCGGCATCAGAATCGGGGTTATCGAGGGAGACATCGAGACCGAACGCGATGCCGACCGGATCCGGGCCAAAGGTGTTCCCGTGATCCAGCTGACGACAGGCGGGGCTTGCCATCTGGATGCGGCCATGACCCATAAGGGCCTGCATCTGCTTGAAAAGGAACCCGGCGGCGACGCGATCGACCTGCTCTTCATCGAGAATGTGGGCAATCTCGTCTGTCCGGCGACCTTCGACCTCGGCGAACATAAGCGGGTGGTGCTGGTCTCCGTGCCCGAGGGACCGGACAAGCCCGCCAAGTACCCCAAGGCCTTCACCAGTTCCGATGTCTTCCTGATCACCAAGACCGACCTGCTGCCCTACTTCGATTTTCCGGTTCCGGAAGCCAGAGCCGAGGCCCTGCATCTGAACCCGAAGCTGACGGTGATGGATTTCTCCTCCAAGACAGGCGCAGGCTTCGAGGCATGGCTGCAGTATCTGCGCGATCTGGTCAAACAGGCAAAGGAACGATAGGGTCTGTCAACCGCAGAAAAGGGCGCCTGCCGAGGTAAGCGCCCTTTTCTGTTTCAGTTTTCCGGCTTCAGGCCTGTGCCAGCCGGATTTGGGCCAGCATCTCCCGCCCGCCGTTTTCAAGGATGAAATCCCCCAACTCCTCTCCCAGCGCCTCCGCTGAGGCCGCAGGGCCTGTGAGGCTGTGTTTGAGGATCTTGCCGCCATCCAGGCTGGCCAGACCGCCGCTCAGGGTGATCCGCCCGTCCGTGAGCACCGCCAGGGCAAAGGCCGGGATGGAGCAGCCGCCCTCCAGCCTTTTCAGGAAGGCCCGCTCCGCCAGCAGGCAGATTTCACTCTCCAGGTTGTTCAGGCAGCCGCGCACCATGTTTTTTTTGTCTTCCGGCAGATTGTCCGAGGCCTCAACGGCGATACAGCCCTGGCCCACCGGCGGGATGAAGTCCGATTCCGGGAAGATCGTGACAATCATATCCTCATAGCCCATCCGCTTTACCCCGGCGTAGGCCAGCATCAGCGCATCGCAGCCCCCCTGCCGCATCTTCTCGATCCTGGTCTGCAGGTTTCCGCGCATCGCCACGGTCTCCGTCCAAGGGTAATAATGTCTGAGCAGCGCGACGCGGCGCACCGACGAGGTCCCGATCCTGATCTTCCGGTCCGGCTCCTCAAGGGTCAGTCCGGGATCAAAGCTGATCAGGACATCATTGACCCGTTCCCGCTCGGTAAAGGCGATCAGGCTGAAGCCTGAAGGCAGGCAGGACTGCATATCCTTGGCGCTGTGGACGGCGATATCGGTGAGCCCGCCTGCCAGCTGAGTCTCCAGTTCCTCCGTGAACACCCCCTTGCTGCCGATCTTGGCGATGCTGGTATCCAGGACCTTATCCCCTTTTGTTTCCATGCCGCAGATGACGGTTTCCATGCCTGCGGCCTGCAATTGTGCCGCAACCGTCTCGGTCTGCCACATGGCAAGTCTGCTCTTCCGTGTTCCTATCCTGATAATTGTCATAAAAGATGTCCTATCGTCCCATCCCCGCACTAAAATCGGTTATAGTCTTTATAAATGTGCTATCATGAGGAACAGGAATCCTGCCGCCCGCTCCTCCTTGTTTACGAATACACTGAGTATTATCATGCGTTTTCTTCTCTACAACATCCGCTATGCGACAGGCCACAAAGGCATGTATCATCTGCCCGTGCCCTATGCCGGCTTTTTTAAACACACCAGCAACAATCTGGATCATATCATCGACTTCATCCGCTCCGTCGATCCGGACATCATCGGTCTGGTCGAGGTCGATTCCGGTTCCTACAGATCGGGAAACTGCTGCCAGGCCGAGACCATTGCCCGGCGCCTGGGCTACGCGCATATTGTCGAATCAAAATATGCAACCAACTCAGTAGCTTCAAGGGTTCCAGTCCTGAAGATGCAATCCAACGCCCTGCTCTCCAGGGAAAAGATCGTGCATCATGCCTTCCACTATTTCGATGAGGGGATAAAGCGTCTGGTCATCCAGGCGGAACTGGAACAGGTGGTCTTTTTCGTTGTCCATCTCTCCCTCAAATACCGTCACCGGCAGAATCAGCTGGAACATCTCCATCGCCTGGTCATAAACACCACCAAGCCGGTAATTATCGGCGGTGATTTCAATACATTCTGGGGAAGCAGGGAACTGGAGCTGTTTTTGGCAGCCACCGGACTGCAGAACGCCAACTCCACCAACAGCCCCTCCCATCCCAGCCATTCGCCGCGCACCGGCAGATCGACTTCATCCTCCACAGCCACAGTCTGCGGCTGACCGGTTTTCAGATTCCCGATATCCGGCTCTCCGATCATGCCCCTTTGATCTGCGATCTGGACCTGGCGGATTCAGTCCCGGATTCCCGCTGAAGGCGCGGCAACCGCACGGAGAACCGCGAGCCCTGATGAAGCTCGCTTGCAACCTCCACCGTCCCGCCATGGGCCTCGACCACCGCCCGGACGTAATTCAGGCCCAGGCCCAGGCCTGGCTGGCTGCGGCTGCGGTCGCCCCGATAAAGTCTCTCCCATATCCGATGCTGCTCATTTTTTGAGATCCCCATGCCGTTATCGGCAAAAACGATCACCACACTGTCGCCATCGACGGCGGCACTGATGCGGACCCATCCGCCTTCTTTCCCGTATTTGATGCTGTTGTCAAGGAGATTGGCCCAGACCTGGGCAATGCGGGTACGGTCCGCCTGCAGGGAAAGGCCTGGCTGCGGGCGGTTTTCCACTGTTATATTTTTGTCTTCAGCCACGTATTCATAGAGGGCCGTCACATCGGCAAGAGAGGACGTAAGGTCGACCCGTTCCTTCTGCAGATGCATGGTTCCCGATTCGGCCTCGGCCACGCTCATCATAATCTTGAGCATGGACAGTACACGCTCCGATTCCTCCAGGCAATCCGATAATGCATCGCGCAGCTTTTCCGGCTTCCGGTCCGGCTGCAGCGCATACTCGGCCACCGCCCGCAACCGGGTCATGGGCGTCCGCAGATCATGGGCCACATTGTCCAGAGAGGCCTGCATCTCGTCTATCAGCTGCCGGTTATGCTGCAGCAGCTGGTTCAGCCGGCGGTAGAGGTCTGCCAGCTCCGGCCCCGCAGCCTCCGAGGGCAAAAGCAAGGCCGTCCGCCCCTCCTCCAGGATGGCTACGATATCGGCGCTGAGCCGCCTGATGGGCGCCAGGCCCACTCTGACACAGGCCAGCGCCAGGGCCAGCGCCGGTAATCCTCCTCCGAGGGCTGCAAGCCGCAACAAACGCACAACCCCGCCGTAAAGCAGGGACAGGCCCGTATACTTGCCCGCCTGGACGCTGACCCCCGAGGCCAATGTCCTGGTGACTATGGTCCAAGTCCCGGTCTTTTCCGGATCGGCCATGGAGATCCAGACGCCCGTGGCCCCGGAATCAAGACCGGCCAGCCGGTGGAAGTCCACCTGCTCCGGACTGGACTCGGACAGCAGGAGCTGCTCGCCTGCCTTGACGAAGCGGATGAATGCCAGGCCCTGCAGGGACCCGCCCCCCCCTCTTGGCCCGGACTTATCCATCAGGCCGGAGACCGGCCGGCCGGCCAGATAGACACTCAGCCGCTCTTCCACATCCCGGACATCGTAATCCCGCAGCCTGTCCTTGATAAAAAAGGACAGGCCGAGAAGAAAGGCGGCTATTCCCAGCCAGAAGACAAGGAAATACGGAAGGGCGGCCCTCAGCCGCGCAAGAGAGACATCCGCCTTAACCGGCCCGAAGGACATAGCCGATCCCCCTGACGGTCTGGATCATCTTCCGTTCATTGCCCTTATCGATCTTGGTCCGCAGACGGCACACCAGGACATCGACCACATTGGTCTGCGGGTCGAAGGCATAATCATAGACCCGTTCCAGAATGGAGGTCTTGGAGAGGACGACCTCGGGATTGCGCATCATGTATTCGAGAAGCGCATATTCCTTGGCTGGCAGCTCAATCTTGACACCGCCCCGGTGCACCTCATGCTTCAGCAGATCCATCTGCAGGCTGTCCACGGTCAGCACGGCGGGCCTGGTATTTTTCTGATCCCTCCGGATCAGGGCCTGCACCCGGGCCAACAGCTCGCTGAAAGAAAAGGGCTTGACCATATAGTCGTCCCCTCCCCTCTGCAGGCCCTGAATGCGATCATCGACGGATTGTCTGGCACTGAGGATCAGAACCGGGGTCTGAATGGATTTTTTGCGCATCTGCTCGATTACACTCAGGCCGTCCAGCAGAGGCAGCATGATATCCATGACCGCCACGTCGTATTCTTCCATCAGGGCCAGGCTCAAGCCTTCGGCGCCGTCATGGCAGACATCGACATTGAAGCCGGATTCCCGCAGGCCCTTTTCCAGAAAGGAGGCTATTTTCTTATCGTCTTCCACCAGCAAGAGTCTCATATCAACCCCGTTGAATCTCTTCCGGTCTCCCGGCAAAGGACGATGACCGAGCAGTTGCGGCCGGTGCGGCCCATGCCGTTTCGTACGGCCCGCCGGTAGGAAAAATAATCCGGCGAACAGGACGTGCATCGTCCGGATACCGTGATGGCAGCGGCCGCGATCCCGCATTCCTGCAGCTGCCAGCGGGTGATTGCCCAGAAATCGAAATGGCTGTCTCTGACTTGAAACCTGTGGAAGGCTTGCGGCAGTTCGGTCTTATAGTTGACAAACTCCCCGCAGCAGGGCCCAAGCGACGGGCTGACGGCCGCCCGCAGGAAGGCGGGCTCGGTACCGAAACAGTCCCGCATCCGGGCGACGGTCTTGCCGATAATGCCCGCAACACTTCCCCGCCAGCCGCAGTGGATGGCGCCGATGGCCCGATGCACAGGGTCATGGAGCAGGACGGCCTGGCAGTCGGCCTGCTGTATCATAAGCCCGGTCCCGGGACGATCGGTGATCAGGGCGTCAACGCCGTCTATCTCGTCCTCTCCGCCTGTTTCACCGGCATAGCGATACACGGCGTCGCCGTGGACCTGACGGGCGGAGAGGAGCCGGTCCGTCTGCAGGAACTGTTTGATCAGTTCCCTGTTCTTTCTGACCACTGCATCCTCATCCCCCACACCGAAACTGACATTCCGGCTGAAAAATGGTTCCCGGCCCGCCCCGCCATGCCGGTTAAAAAAGGCATGGGCGCAGCCGGGGGTATTGAAGTCGGCCAGTATCTGCTTATCGTCTGCTCTGTTCATCCGTATATTTCAACCATAGAACCCCCGATGGCCTCGTTCGTCATACATCCACCCCATCCGCCCGAATGCGGACGGCAACACACAATCGCTTCACCCAATAATAAAACGACATGAAAAAAAAGCAAATCCCCATTGTCATGGCCGTGTTCGGCACCACATCGCGGGCACGGGAGACCTACGGGGACATCGACATGCGGGTCCGGGAGGCCTTTGCCGGGCATGAGATCCACTGGGCCTGCTCTTCGCGAATAATCAAGGGGCTGATGCAGACAAGACGGGATCAGGCAATCAGGGACCCTCAGGAAGTCCTGCGCGAGCTGCATTCCCAAGGATATGAATGGGCCGTGGTTCAGTCCGTCCATCTCACCTGCGGCCATGAATTCGACAGGCTCCTCCAGGAGACCCGCGAGGAGGCCATACGGACTTCCATGGGCATGCCGCTGCTCACCGCACCGGACGACCATCGGCGCGCGGCCCTCTGCCTGGAACCGTTGATCGGCAGACATCCGGACAAGGCCGTTCTCCTGGTCGGCCACGGCACGGATCATCCATCATGGACGGCCTACCCGGCTTTCCAGCAGACACTGAGAAGGATGTACGGCGACAGGATCTTTGTGGGCACGGTGGAAAAATATCCGCCATCGGATGGGCTGGTTGCCGAGATATCCGCGGCAGGCTTCAGAGAGGTCCTGCTGATCCCTTTTCTGCTGGTCGCGGGCAATCATTACCATCATGACCTGATGAGCACGGAGGGCACGTCCTGGAGTTTCCGGCTTAAAGAGGCGGGAATCTCCTTCGAGGTGGTCCCCGACGGCATTGGCCGTCTGGCCTGCATCAGCGAGATCTTCTGCGATCACATACGGGAGGCCCTGGAGGTGATCCCCTTCTAGAAGGATTCCAGACGAACACTGGCCACTCCCCCGCACGCAGGCCGCCCGGGATCAGGGACGGTAGGCATAGTGTTTGTTTTTTCTATCAAGCATCTGCGCAACCTTAAAGCCGTCATGCTTCCTGTTGAAACGCTCATAGCCCTGCTGCTCGCAGTCCGGACAGCAGTTGAAGGGAAGCTCGATCCCCAGGCAGGCCCCTGTCCGGCGGGTTTGGGACTGGATGATCCTGATCCCGGAGCAGGAATCGCAATCTTTGAGCTCCTCCCGCTGCTTTTCCGTGATATTCTCAGTGTCATAATAAATATCGCGTTCCCGGACAAAATAGCGGCCCTCCCTGTCGGCGCCCCCCTGTTTCGGTGAGAAATAGACATCGGTCATCTGCTGGCACAACCGTTTTATATAATTCATCGTATCCGGCTGTTCCCGGATCAGCTCAGGATTAAAATCCGGTTCCAGGACCGCTGAATAATCACATCCCGCCATGGCCAGGCAGATGCCGAGATTGACATAGGGCAGAGCCCCCTTAATGGCATAGCCGCCCTCAAGCACGGCAATATCCGGTTTCAGCATCTCGTTGAGCCGGGCGTAACCCTGGGCCGAGAAACACATATTGGTAATGGGATCGGAATAATGATTGTCCTGACCGGCTGAATTGACAATCAGCTCAGGCTTGAAATCCGCCAGGATCGGCAGCACCACATGTTCCAGGGCGTGGAGATAACCCTCGTCCGAGGTATTCGGCGGCAGGGGAATATTGACAGTCCTGCCCGCTGCCATGGGGCCGCCGTTCTCCTCGGGAAAACCAGTGCCTGGATACAGGGTGCGCCCGTCCTGATGCATGGAAATAAAAAGAACATCGGGATCATGCCAGTAGACATCCTGGGTGCCGTCCCCGTGATGGCAGTCCGTGTCGACAATGGCGATACGCTTCTGCCCGTAATGTTCCCGGATCCATTCAATCATCACGGCCTCGATATTGACATTGCAGAAGCCCCGGTTGCCTTGAACCACCTTCATCGCATGATGGCCGGGAGGACGGACCAGGGCAAAGGCGCGCCGGGTCTCTTTTTCCATCACCAGCCTGGCGGCCTGGATGGCTCCTCCCGCCGAAATCCGGTGCGATTCCGTAGCAATCGCATCCACGGACGGAAAACAGAAATGGGTCCGCAGTATATCCTGATCCGTGGCCCTCAAGGGACGGTGCTCAGTAATTCCCTGGATATCAAACAGCCCCTCTTCCCGGAACTGATCCTGCGTGTACAACAGGCGCTCCTCCCGTTCGGGATGGGTTTCGGAAATGGCCCAGTCATAGGCAGGGAAAAAGATAACTCCAAGAGATGATTTTGCTTTCAACATGGGATGACCTCTGGGTTCGAAGAATATTCGCTGGAATCGGTTCACCGCATTGCGGTTACGGCCTGCTGTTGACTCGGATACCGGTATTCCCGGTGTCAATATGAGCAATGACCGCCGGTTGCACCTGGGACACCACCCGGATATTTCTGCCGGCCGTATAAAAATCCTCCACAACATTGAACGAATCCGCCTGGGTTATCTGGACCTCGTCAGCAGAGATGGACACGCCCGCCTGCTCCAGATCGTCGATCAGAAGAGATCTGGCCTCGCTGGTGGCTGCTTCCAGGTCATAGTTTCTCGGAACTGAACGGTAAATTGCAAGCCGCGGAACCGAGAGCATACCTTTGACGGTATCCGCCGTCAGATCCAGATACGAGGTCGAGCGGGTCAGGGCGGCACCGATGGCGTTGGCGACTTCATAGAGGGGAGGAACAACGACCTCCATCCCCAGCCTGGTCTGCAGAAGCTCCTTGAAGACTGCGGCGGGGCCACCGATCATGATCAGCCGGGTGGGGAAAATGGGCCTGTCCTCCAGAATCTCATGGATGGTATAGACCGGCCTGGAATTCACCAGGGCAATCAGATCCTCGATCTTGGCGCTTATGGCATTAATAGCCACATCCATAGCCTTGGAGGCCAGTTGCATCCCTGTCATGCCATGGGCAACGGCCAGCGCCTCCACTCCTTCGACAGAACGCTGCTCATCGCCAAAGGCTGCCAGCTTCAGGACATTGAAGGCATCCATCAGGGTCGGCGAAAAGCCGCCCCTGGCCATACAAGGGCCAATTCGTTTCGGCCCCACCAGAACCTGATCCTGCTCAACCTGAAGCAGGGAGTCGCCGCCGATGCCGATGGATTCAACATGCATGGCCCGGACAAGGGTTGGGCGGCCCTCTATGGAGATGCCCTCCCGCTCCAGAAGTGGCTGGCCTCCGGCGAAAATGGCGACATCCGTGGTCGTGCCGCCGATGTCGAGAATCAGGGCATCGGAGNNGGTTCTGGTGATGGCCAGAATCCCCATGACCGAAGCGGCCGGGCCGGAAAAAATGGACTGGACCGGAGTTTCCAAGGCCCGCGACATCGGCATGGTGCCGCCGTCGGCCTTCAGGATGTTGACCTCGGCCTGTATATTAAACCCCCGCAGACTCTCCATCAATGCCGTCGAGAAGGTGTGGAAATTCCGCCACACTGCCGAGTTGTAATAAGCCGTGTGGATCCTCCGTCCGAAATTCAGCTGGCCGGAAATCAGATGGCCGGAGGAGATGAAATCGGCCCGCTCCTGCAGGTATCCCCTGATTGTGTTTTCGAATACGGGATTGCGCGGCGAAAATTTGGCCACCACCGCAAAGGTCTTGACCCCCTTCTCAAAGCAGTCTGTAAAGGCCGCCTGCAGCGCCTCGAGATCCAGCGGCGCGGTCTCCGTTCCCAGGTGATCGAGCGAGCCCGGTATGAGATGGTAATGATCCCCGACCCGGTAGGTCTCGGGCGCGATCCCCGGACCGCCTACCACCAGGACTCCCACCGGATCGATATTGCCGGTCACTATGGCGTTGGTGTTCAGGGTCGTGCTGAGGTTGAGCGTTCTGACGGCCTTCGGATCCTGATTCAAAAGGATGGAGTTTAAAACCTGACTGATGGATTCCAGCAGATTATCGTACAGCGTCGGGGCCTTGGCGGCGGCGATGAGCCGTTCTCCATCGATGAGCACACCATCCGTGTGGGTGCCACCGATATCAATACCTATGCGCATAACTAAATCCTTCCCATAATAAGATTAAGTGGCGGTATTCAAGCTCGTGCGGTCTATTCCTCTATAATAATGTGTTTGAATTCCGGGTACCGGGCAAGAAAGACTTTTTTCCGTCTGCGAGAAACCGTTCAAAATCCCGATCCCTTTCGGTCAGTTCCTGCCGGAACTCCGGTCAGAAGACAGCGCAGAAGGCCTGCATCTCTGTCCTGTCTTCACTGCAAACGGTCACACGGCAGCGGTTATACATTTTCTGCTCAAACCTGTCCAGCCCTCCGGGGCGACATCATGATAGCCTTCGACCAGATTGGCCCTTGCTTGGCATACTAACAGGGTACTGCTCATTTTTAACGGCCAACCGGCAATAGCCGGTCGAGATGGCGCGGGTATGGAAGAGCGGCCGTCCAACAACCGCAAACAGGATGTCCTCGCACATCAGCGAACCGTAGGTAAAGAGATTCTCCATGATCTCATGATACGAAACAGGAAAGAGTTTCCCTCCTACGGTCTGTCAGAACATTTCCCGGCATAAGGCGTTCTACACTCCAGGAAGAGATGCAGCAGGTCAAGAGGGTTGAAAGCGTGTTTCCGGGCAGTCTTTCCGGGGCGATCCTAACCGGCAGAGGTTGCCCGAATGTACGGCAGGACAGCAAACAGAAACACACGTCTTCCTATCAATATCTTCATTGTATACCAGGGAAGCAGGCCGATTGCATCAAGAAAAATGCCTTCCGGGATGTGGAGCCGCGAGAGACTCGTTTCGCACCCCGGAATTCCCGAGCAGGCCGCATGCAGGAAGGGCTATTTCAGACCGGCAAAGATCTTAGCCAGATTGTTGTCGATGACATAGATGCAGATCTCGCGGGCTCCCTGCCTGGAGTAGCGGTATTTTTCCCACAGGTTTTTCATCAGGAATGTCACGTCATCACGGATTTTTTTATCGTAGGTCTTGAAGGATTCCTCGTCGAAATCCTTCACCGCCCTGCGGAAATTCTCATTTTCCAGAAATGGCTCCAGGACCTTTTCCTTCAGATTGTACTCGTACCGGTCATGCAGTTGTTCATAGAGGGTGGTCTTGGTGATGGGGAGGTTGTCCCGCAGCATTTCCTGAGTCAGAGCACTGGTTGTATAGGATTTCTGCACATCGGCCCTGAACCTGGCGGCATCCTTCAAACTGGTCAGCAGTCTCGCCTCTATGCGCTTAAAATATTCCTCTGTTATTTCAATATATTCTCCAGTATATTTACAGAATTCGACTGTTCCGGGCTCAAAGTTCACCGCAAACATATAGTTTTGAATCTCTCGTGCGATCTGCTCCTCGTTATAATAGTAGAGCGACTCCTTGACCTCCTGGAGGACCGAATAATTATACATTTTCAGCACAGAATCGAGGAACCCGAGGGGCAGGATATTGCGATCCTGCTTGCAGTATTTCTTAAAGAACTTGATCAGCATGGACATATCAATGAGCTTATCGTCCTGCTTGTAACTGGAATAAAATTCGTTGAACATCCGGATGGAATCGCGTCCCGACAGTCCCTTCCAGCCGTCCTTTTCGGATTCGGCGATGATCTTCTGCCGCCGTTTTGCGGTGAAACTTTTCAGGTCCTCCTCCAGAAGCCATTTGGGGATGAAGCCGGTGTAGATCTCCATCTTCAGAAGCTGCAGGTTCTGATCGCAAAAAAGCTCGTATTTTTCAGGATTTCCTATCCACTCCAGCATGGAATCCGATTTGGTATGCAGGCGGGTGGCAATGATGGTCCGGGCAAAATTATGCAGGACCCTGGGCAGAAAGCTCTCTTCGATGTGCCGGCCGAAGATCTCCCGGTAGATCTCAACCTCTGTTTTGAGATCGAGTATATAGGGGACGTTGATGTATTCGATCCGGTCGGAGAAGGCCTGCAGATCCTTAAAGAGTTTCTTATCCTCGGGGTTCATCAGCGCAAAGAGCAGGGAGTTGACGTTTTCCTCAATGTCCTCCACCTTATGTACCCCGTCGCTGATGATATTGTGCAGCTCCATCAGCCGTTCCGTATTATGGGATTTTATATCCATCAGCGCATAGATGCCGTTGTTGGTCTTGGCATAGCGGGAATAGAGATAATTGACCTGATTGGAATCGACAAAGAGGGTGTCCAGGGAACGCTGTATCATCTCATTGCGCATCACAACCTGCTGCAGGGGCTTATCGCCGGGGCTGAAGACTGAAATCCCCTCGCCAATCCTCCTGTTGATGAGATAGGGACGGGCAAAGGCCAGTTCCAGAACCTTGGCAGGATCGTTGTACTTGCGCATCAGCGTCTGATAAAGCGATGTGCAGATGGTGCAGGGGGAGTCCTGGAAGACCCACTCATATTTTTTATCCGTGAACAGCTTCCATTTGAACTCTTCATTTTCCAGGATATCATCGAAAAACTGCCGTCTGGCCTTCTTCGGTATCAACAGGATAGGGTGATCGTGGCTGGGGCAGGGCACCTCGAAATAGCTGCCGAGATCTCCCTCCTTATCGCAGGCACAGCGCATCTCCTTGGCCAGATCCGTTTTCCCGTCGTTTTCCAGGACCCAGGCAAGTTTATCGGTGAGGGAATTCAACGAATGAACACCTCCCACCAGATGGTCGCGCTTCAGGCGCCAGACGATTTCATACCGGGCGCCTTCGGGCGTATTGGCATACTCTTCAAATTTCCTCAGAAGATTATTGAGAAAGGTTGATTTACCGCTGCCGTGCGGCCCCTCGAAGATATAGATCTTATTCTGCTGGGCCCCGAAGGAAAGCGAGTCGACATGGGCCACCAGTCTGTTGGCAAAGAGCCGGTCGGCAAAAAACGGGCGGTCCGAACCCTCGACAAACAGGCGGCTGCAATCATAGTTCAGATAATGAATGGACTCGGGGTCATCGAGATACTCATCCATGTCAGCGCTGACATAGGTCTTGATCATGTCGGAATAGACCTGATAGACGCTTCTGACAACCCGATGGGGATGAGCGACAAGCTCCTGTATGAATTCAGAGAAGGAAAGTGTCGGCTGCTGTTCCCAGCCGATATCCTCCTGGCTGAGATTCTCCATGGCTTTTATCAAATCCCGCATTTTCGCTGGCTCCCTCTTTATGGCTTCGTTGCTCTTCAGGGCAGTCTTCAATCAAGAATCTTACGACTCAGCTTTCTGTCCTTCATTCTGTACCGGACCCTTTGCCAGGCGATTTCCCGATTGGAATCCCCCTGATTATCCGCATCCTCGGGCTGGGTCAAAAGCCCCTGAGGCACAACCTCCGAGGTATCCAGGTAGACCTGACCTCCCCAGAGATATTCAATGCCCAGTAAGGCCCCTTTGATATAATCCTGGACCAGAGGCTTCCCCTCGAAGACATGGTTCAGCTGGAGAGTATTGTCCGTCAGTACCTGCAACTGAATAGAGGGGGGATGATACAGGGATTCGAGAACCATATCTTTGTAGTCCCGTGCCTTTCTGCTCTTCACATAGTACTGCCAGGCCATCCGTTCCTTATTGAGCCGTTTTCCGGCCACAAAGAGCTTATGGAGATCGACAAAGTCCTGATCGATGAAGGTGTTGACAAACATCGAATCGGCAAGGTTTTCCCGGACCGAAAAGATGAAATCCCGTCCCTTTTCAATATTGGTGTCATACTTCCGGCGGCTTTCCTTGTCCTTCAACATCATGAAGTCCATGGATATCCGCCCTTTGTTCGCCTTCTCTTCCAGATAGGAAAAGAGCCGCATCCCGAGCGCGTAGGGGTTCAGGCCGACCCTCGGCATGGAAGTGACCTTGGCGTTGACAATGGCGAAATCCACCTCATGGCCGCGGATGCGGTCATCCTGAAGAAAGAGGGTCTCGTGCCAATAGCTGGCCCAGCCCTCATTGAGGATTTTCGTCCGGATCTGGGGCTGGAAATACAGCGACGTCGACCGGACCACTTCCATCACCGTCAGCATCCACTGGTTTTCCTCCCGGTTCAGAAACTCCGAATGCTCCATCATGAACTGGAAGATATCCAGCCGTTCGGAGGGTTTTTCATTATTTTTCTTCTTTTCATAGCGGGATTCGAACTCTGAATACCGGCTTTTGACATCCTCCAGAAAAAGAAATTCGCCCTCTTGCGGCTGCTTGCGGACGAAGGCATTATACTTCTCCAGTTCCTTGATGTATTCCACGGTGGAGACCTTCTTCTCATCCTGCAGAAAGGTGTCGAAGAAGAAATCCAGCCGGGAGAGCTGATTGTCTGCTGCCCCCCGCGCATAAGGCGACAGCAGGGAGAAATATCCGACCAGATTATCGATTGCCCGTGAGAATTCGATGACATAGTCGACCCAGCGGCCCTTCTCCGACCTCAGTTTGGCAATCAGCCGTTTATCGGAAAGAGCGCGGCTGGCGAAATCATAATCCCAGGTATGGCGGAAGAAGAGATTGTTCTGGAAAAAATCGATATGGCCGATGACATGATAAAAGATCATCACGTTAAGCCAGTCGGGATTGTTGTCGTTATAGAACGAGATGGCAGGCCGGGTGTTAATCACCGTTTCATAAGGGTTGGAGGGATAGAGTTCGTAACGCCCGCTCTCTTTGAGGACCTCCACATCCTGCACCCAATAATCATAGAGGGTAGGAATCATGACCTTCGGCGACAACTCAAGCATATCGCGATTTGTGACGATATACTCCAGGCTCTCATTCTGGAAGCGAAGCCCGGCGTCCCGCGCCCGCTCTTTACATCCTTCCATGATTTTCTTGGCATGCTGGCTGATCAATTCCATTTCAAATACGAACCTCCGGATGGTGTACGCATAGCCTGTTTCTCACCTGTTTATAGGAAAGTCCCTGCTAAGGACTGGCCCTGCCATGCCGGACAGAGAAGCTCTGTCACGATATCAGCTTCTTGATCCCCTCGATCAGACGCCCTTCCTCGCTGTCCTTGGACATCACGTCAAGACGAAGAAGATGCCGCATCGATTCCAGCAGTCCCGATCCTTTGACGTATTTTTCAACCTCGCTGCTGCCGCTGACCCCATAGCCGTTTTCAGCAATGGTGATGCCGACCCGATTCGCATAGGTGAGCATTTTCTCCAGTTCCGGCAGGGTCTCCTTGCCGGTCGTATCCCAGTCGTCGCCATCGGTGCCGTGAAAGATGTAGATATTGTAATCACGGTCAAGATTCTCAGTCTCCACAATCTTGTTGACCAGCTTGTAGGCCGCCGCCACCTGTGTTCCTCCCGCCACCCGCAGGTTGTAATAGGTGTGAAAATCCTCCACCTCCTTGGCATCGGTATCATGCAGAATAAACCGGGTCTTGACCTGGTTCTGATACTGATAGGTGAGCCAGGAGTAGATCAGCACATGCTGGGCCACCACGAGTTCCGTCGGCTTGCCGCTCATAGAGCCCGAATAATCCCGGACAAAGAAGACCACGGCCTGGGATTCGAAGTCCTTTTCCTTAGAGAGTATGCGATAGACCCGGTCTTTAGGGGAAATCAGCAGGTTGTAGGAATCTACGGCGACGCCGGCCTGCACCCGTCCCAGGCCGATATTTGTCTGCAGGATACGCCTGATGGTCGCCTTTTTATCAAGAATCTGTCCGAACCCTCGATTTTTGTCCGTGAGATCATAGGTATATCGGGTAAGCGATCGTTTCTTTCCCTTATCCTTCAGGTTGGGCAACTGAAACTGCTCGGTGAGGATCCGCCCCATTTCATAGGCGTCGGATTCAATTTCGTGCCCTTCGCCGCCTCCCTGGCCGGCACCGCCCTGGCCTCCTTTTTCCTCCCGGACCGGCTGTTCTCCGATGACCTCGCCTTCCTCGCCTTCGCCCGAACCGCCTTCGCCCTCGCCTTCTCCGCTTCCGCCTTCCTCACCGGCCTGAACCTGGCCGTGATAGAGCTTTTCCTCCACCGTGGTGGGGACCACCACCACCTTGTCATCGCCGTGGCGGCCCGGCTTGATCATCTTGCCGATCCGGATCTTGCGGGGAAATCCGTCTTCCTCGCGCTGCCGGTCCCGCTCCAGCAGCTCATCTAAGGAATGGGTAGGAGCCAACGACAGAACGGCGGGACGCAGAGGCTCCTCCAGCATGGCACGATCCGTATATGCATAGATGCCGGCAGGCCGGAAATGCCCTTGGAGCCATTGATGTTCAAGTCCGTTCTGCTGCCTTGCCATATCCAGCTCAAACCGTATGAGCCGCTCCTGCTCAGGCGTCAGTCCCTTCTCCTTCAGGCTGCGATAAAGATCCAGCAGTTTCTGCATCATGGCAACGATTCTCAAAGTTCAGGATTATTCTCTCGCTTGCGCCCAGGCCCGGCCTTTCAGACCGTGGTTAGTTCTCGTCCACCTGGGTACAGAAATACTCGATGGTCTTCTGCGCGCAGGTGGTGCAGTATCCCAGTTTGTTCAGCATGGTCTCGATCATCCTGTCGTACAGCTTCTGATTCTCTTCATTGGTCCGGTTGGCAAGCGCCCCGATCAGGCTCCCGGCTCCGGCAATATCTGACTTGAGACGGACATCGGTCACGGCCTTGACCAGTTCCAGATTGTCCATGAAGTCGTAGTCGGGATCGACCGACATCTTCTGGCCGTAGATCTTGCGGATGGAGGTACGGAACGATTCTTTCTGCTCCCTGGTCTTGAGTCCCAGGCGATCCTCGATGGAATCGATATAGCGCTCGTCGATCTTTAAGGCCAGCAGTTCGCCGGTCTGGGGATTCTTGTATTTCCACATCTTGTCGGCGCCGAGATTCTCCGCGTCGATACCGATGATCATATTGACATAGTGCATCACATCCTTGCGGATGGCCAGCGGCTCGTCCATATAGGCGTTGAACATCTCCGTCATGATCCGTTCCCGGTAGAGTCCCTTGGAGGTCCGCAGATCATCCAGGAATTTGGCGCGGTCATTGACCTCGGAGACATAATCCAGGACCACCCGCTCAAGCGAGCGGAAGACGTCATAGGCGAACATGCACCGGCCCTCGTTGGTGGCCGAATTCTCAAGCATCAGCTGCATGGAGCGCCCGAGATTCCTCTGGCCGAGGCCTTTCTGGCCGAAACGCTTGGTGATATCGGGATCCTGATTCAGCGAATCGATGACCTCTGAAAGGGTTTTTATACTCTTTTCGCCTGCAACCTCGCCTGCCGCCAGCTTCATGGTCTCGATGGGGGTCAGCTTCTCGGACCGGGGAAGCCTGGTCAGGGTGGCCGCCACCGAGGCTGCATAGTTCAGATTCGGATCCTGATGCATGGTATCCCCGGTGAGCGTGGTTTTAGACTCGTTGCCGATGGCATAGGCCGTCAGCTGCTTCTGCAGTTTGTAGTTGGTATTATGCGATACATAGCAGATACGGCAGCGGTCGACGATGGGCGCCTCCTCCTTCTCCGCCAGGAAACGGTTGAACTCGGAGTTATTGCTGGTGGCGATGATCAAGGTGTCGATGGGCCATTTATAGCCGTCGATCTCGATGGTCCTGTTCTGGATGATGCCCAGATAGACCTGCACCAGGTCCTTCTTGTTCTTGTAGATCTCATCGCTGAAGTGGATTCCGCCTCCGGCAACCCGCGCCAGGGCGCCCCGGCGCAGGTCGAAACGGTAGGGGTTGTTGGTGTCGGTAATATGCAGCAGCCTCTGGATGGATTCTTCGCCCAGGAGGTCGACCGCCGACGAGGTGATCTTATCCTTGGCCGGATATTTGCCCGTCACGGTACCCAGGCTCTCGATGAGAGGCACCGGCACGATCTCGATAAACTTCAGCATCTCCTCGAGATCCCCGTCGGCCGCATTGCGGATATCATTCCAGATATAGGCCGAGCAGGCGGCAAGCGGGCGGTAATTCTCATACCATTTTTCCAGTTCCTTGTCGGAAAGACGATATTTTTTCGCCAGATAGTCCTTGGACTGGCCCACGCTTTCCTGAGCGTTCATCGCCAGGATCATCGGGTCCTCGTAGGTCTGGGACTCGGCGGTCTTGATGTGACCGTAGTTGCCGATCTTATCCAGATTGACGAACCGGAAGGTGTATTTTCTATTCTGGGGCAGGCTCAGGAAATTCCGGTACATGGAGCACAGGTATTCCACCAGGAAGGTCTTGCCGTTGCCGGGCTCGCCGACCAGAACAAAGGCCATCTCCTTGGAGGAACCGCCCTCGGAGGCATCCTTGACGAAAGAGACAAAGGAGTTGATCTCATCATACATGCCGATGATGTGCTTTTTCCCTTCCCTGAAGATCTTGAAATCGAAGGTTGTCTTGCCGTTGACCATCACCTTGTCTGATATCCTTTTCAAGGATCATCCTGGTCACGCTCTGAAAAGCGTTTTCAAAAGCGCGCTCACCCTTCTTAACTTCCGTAATATGCTGATGAAGTGTCGTATTTTTACCCTGTACCATCATGCCCTCCTCCAGAAGGTGAATTGAGTTCTTCATCCTGATTTTTTTATTATCGTCACAATTACACTCCGAATTCAAGCCCTGATTGGCCTGCCGCCAAACAATTTCGCCTCTCTATTTATTCGGATTTTCTCTATCCCTCAGGTTTTTCGTTCAATGTGCCTGCTGTTGCGCCTTAGAAATTAATAGTAATCATTTGCAAATAAATGTCCTGTAAAAGTCGCATATACCCGGTAACAATTCCGGTCAATCAGAAGGTTGGGCCGCAGAAAGGAAGAAGTACCTGCCGCCGCCCCCCCTGATACAGAAGTTTACGGCCGGAGGGCTGAAGGGAACTGTATTTTTTTGCTAGAAACGTTTTGAGCCTCGGGCGTAATCCGAGAAGGGGACTTCCCGTCTCTTTTCCGCCCTCATGCACCAGGGGAAGGATCGGCCACGGGAACCTTCCATTCGGTATCGAAGCCCAGCCCCTCCAGAATGGCTATGCCCCTCTCCATATTGATCCCGATGGAGTCAAGGCCATGGGAATCGTCGCCGGGAACGACGGCAATCCCGAGATCTAAGGCCTGCCTGAGGATCGACTCGGTGATATAGGGTTCCTGCGCCCCCTTGAGAAGCGCCCGGAGATTAAAATCCATGATGAGGCCAAGGTCCCTGATACGCTCCAGGTTTCTACGGACACGACGGGCGATCTCGGGTTTTACGAGCCGTTGCCGGTAATCGGGGTCAAACATCCTGATCAGGTCGAAATGGCCGACAACCGCTGGCCTTAGCAGCTGTATCATCTCGTACTGCTGATCAAAGTACCGGCAGTAGAGGGCGTCGGTCCCGCCTGCCGCCTCTGCAGCCGCCGCATAGTATTCCTTGGAATAATCAAAATTCATGTCGTTGACGAAATGCACCGAACCGACAATATATTCGGGACGAAAACGCTCCGTAAGCGAAGGAATGAAGGATTCGTATCCGCTGTAAGTCTCAATCTCCATGGCCACATAGATCTTGAGCTCGGCGGCGTATTTCTGCTTCAGTCTCCTGCACTCCAGCATATAGGCGGCAAACCTGTCGAACAGAACCGCAGGGGTCAGCCCCGCCTCCTTCTGATCCGGATAGAGAAGGTCGTCCCGCAAGGCAGGCACGTGCTCCGTGATGCCCACCCAGGCAAAGCCATGGTCGATATAGGCGCGGACAATTTCCTCCAGCGAGTCTGCGGCATGATGACAGAACTGCCCGCTATGGCCTCCATGCACGGACACATACGTCGGCTTTCCCATCTCGTTTTTTTCCTCCAGCTTCATCATTGGCTCAGTGCGTGAACTGACCGGCAGCGCTGATCAGATCACCTTTTCTGCATTGCCTGCGGCGGCAATGCTGCAATACTTTCCATCCTCTTGCCTTCAAAAGGACGAAGGGGGAAAAAGATCCAGCAGCAGCTGATAGTAAATCTCAGCCGCAGCAAGGACCTCCGCTTCGTCGATGCATTCATCCGGCACATGGGCCTTGGCCAGGCTGCCCGGTCCCAGAAGAACAGGCTTTATCCCGTGCGCCCAAAGCAGGTTGGCATCGGAATGGCTGGGAAAGGCCGCAGGCTGCCAGGGCAACTCCCGCCGGGCATAGATCTTTTGCAGGGCTTCGACCATTGCGCCTTTTCCCGGAAGGTCGTACCCATCCTGTATAGTATGAAAGCGGACCTCCACCGGATTCTTCCCCGACGACGGACTGCACACCACCTCCTCAAGCTCGGAACAGAAGGCCCCCGTGGGGGTGTGCGGCGGCAGGTGGAAATCAACCCACGCCTGACACCATTCCGGGACGGCAAACCCTGATTTTGAGGTCAGCAGATCCCGGATATTGTATACGGCCTCCGAACGCTGATCCATATGGTGGGTCAGCGCCAGAAGGGTCTTCAGCATTTTTTCCACCGGATTATTCCGTCCCTTTGCCAGCGAGGCGTGGCGGCGTTCGCCCTGAGAGGTCAGCTGCATCTCGATGTAGCCGTAGTGGGCGAAACAGGGCACAAGTCCGGTGGGTTCGGCGATGATGCACCAGGGAAAATGCAGATCTTCCAGCAGCCGCATGGCCCCGTCCCCGTTTTCCTCCTCCCCCACCACCAGGATCAGCGCCACCGGCAAGTCCGGCCCGGCAGTTTCCCAAAAGCAGAGACAGGCCTCGATGATGGCGGCGCAACCGCCCTTCATGTCGGCGGCCCCCAGGCCCGAGATCACGCCATCACTTCGGGAAAAGCCGAATTCTTCCAGATCATGGGCGCTGACCGTATCCACATGGCCGATCAGGGCCAGCTGGATTTCAACGCCCGGCGGGGCCACAATAAGATTATAACGGCCGTCCGCAAGCATCTGCCGGCTGACCGGCAGCCTGCGCTTCTTGAAAAAGGCATACAGATACCCCGACAGTTCCTCTTCCTTGCCGGAAGGGCTGTAGATATCCATCATGTGCCGAAACAGCCGGAACAGTCGCCCAGGCTGGATCGGATTTTGCGGGAGAGGAATTGTGTGCATGAGTCTATCTCTTCCCCTGGCCGTTCCCCTTTTTATCCAGGGAAGACTGCTGGCGGCCGGAAAGGTTCATGGTCAGGTAGATATGCTCCTGGGGATTCGTGAAGCCCATCTTACGAAAGAACTGCAAGGCGGGCAGGTTATCCGCCTCTGTATCGACAATAAGCATACGCACGCCCTCATCGAGCATGGTCTCAAGAAAATAATTGGCGAGACGATCGGCAATGCCCTGGCGGGAAAATGCGGGGTTCACCCCCATCCAGATAAGATGGCCGTATTTCCAGGCCGATTTCGACTTGCTGATCACCGTGCCCAGAACAAATCCGGCCAGCTGATCCTCAATTTCGGCCACAAAACAAAATTCGGCATCGCTCTGATAGAGACCGACCACCTCAAATTCATCCCAGGTCCGGTACAGGTTGGGCACCGTATTGGCTGTAAAAAGCTCTTCGCCCAGATGGAAGACCGGCGCCAGGTCATCCACTTCCATGGGACGGATTTTCAATCCCGGTGTTCTTTTTTTCAATTCACTTTTCGACATGACCGACGATGATCTCCAGGCAGGAATTATAAATCCAGCAATCGACGACAAAAGTATGACGGTTGGGCGGCTTTTTCAAGCCCTATTCTCCAATCGTGACGCAGGAAGTCAATTATGCGAGCCTGTTCCTGTCCACTGCTGCCGGTTCTTCCGGATTCCGGCTGGAAATTTCTCGCGTTTATCATCCAACCTCCGCCCGCCATTGATCCCTTTCCGGATATAATCCCATTTTCAGACATAAAGGATATCTTCATTGCAATTTCACCAAAATAGTCTAAAATTAATGGAGTTCTCCCAACTCAACTGGTTCAATGGAACTTTCTCCAGGAGGATACAGCCTTGGAAACCGCAAAGAGAAAAAACGGCCCCAGGATTTCAAATGGCCAGCTGTATCAAAAAAGGAAGCATCCTCGTTTCAAGGTGGACGGTCTTTCGTGCCATATTGCTGCCGGCAATATGATTTTCGACGGGGTGGTTGAAGATATCTCCGCAGGCGGATTCAAAATGGCCAATCTGCCAAAGGTCCTTACTGTAAAAAGACATACCTACCAGGCGGTTCTTTCAGGAAATGGCCGCCATCATCGGCTTATCGTCATTCCGTGCTGGACGGAAAAACCAGCGAACAGCCGCCTGACAAGAGTGGGATTCCGGATTATTCAGGCATCCTGGGAATGGACGGAGCATATCCTGCACACGGCCGATGGTCTTGAAGATCCGCCGTCCCATCATGCCTGAAAAACATCCTTTCCTTCCGGCCATCTCTTGCCGCCATAAGAAAAGACCTGAATTTCCTTCCATCTCCGCCAACTGATCCTGTCGTTTCCGCAGCAGGGGGAGAGAAAGCCCCTCCCCCATACGCTCCGCACCAGAAAAACTTACGACTCCATGGTCTCCATGGCATTTTTATGCTGGGCCTGGGCCACGGTTATGGCGATGATAGTGGACAGGTTCTCCATATCGCTGTTGCGCTGAACGACATTGAACGGCCTGCTGAGGCCCATGAGCAGAGGGCCGATTGCCTTAACCCCGCCCAGCCGCTCCAGAAGCTTGTAGGAGATATTTCCCGAGGTCAGGTCGGGGAATATCAGCACATTCGCATGTTTTCCCAATCGATTGAAAGGAAAGCGTTCGTTCAGGATCGTATCGACGATGGCCGTATCGGCCTGCATCTCGCCGTCGATACGGATATCCGGCCTGCGGCGTCTGACTAGCTGCATGGCTTCTGTTACCTTGTCCGCCTCCGGGTGGTGGACATTGCCGAAATTGGAAAACGACAGCATGGCCACCCGCGGCTGCATGTCGAAAAAGATCGCCATCTCGTTGGCCATTACCGCAATCTCCGCCAAGTCTTCGGCATCGGGCTGGATATTCACCGTTGCATCGGCGAAGAGCAGGGTGCGGTTTTTCGAGATCATCAGGTAGAGTCCGGACACCTTGGAAACCCCCTGCCGCCGGTCAATGACCTGAAGGACGGGACGAATTGCGTTGGGATACGAATCGGCAACCCCATGCACCTGACCGTCCACCAGACCTTCACGCACCAGCATCGCCCCGAAAACATAGGGATTCTTAAGCTGCCGCCGCACCTCATCCATCGGCCAGCCTCGACGCTGCCGCATCTGGAAAAGCCTTTCGGCAAAGGAGTCCCTATAGGGATTGCTCTCGGGATCGATAACTTCAATGCCCTCCAGCGGAATCTGCAGTCCGTCAGCTATGACTGCGATCTGCTTAAGATTTCCAAGCAGAACCGGTTTGGCGATTCCATCACGCAGGGTGTGATAGGCCGCCCGGATAACAACGGGAAGGCTCCCCTCGGGCAGGACAATGCGTTTGGGATCCTGCTGGGCCCGCATGATAATCTTGCGCAGGAGTTCCCGCTCGGGTCCGAGGGTGGCCTCCAGTTTATTCACATACACGGAATGTTCGGGCAAGGCCAGCCGCGCCACACCGCTTGCCACCGCAGCCTCGGCCACGGCAGGCACCACCGTGAGAAGCACTCGGCTGTCAAAGGGCTTGGGAATGATATAGTCGACACCGAAACGGATGGGCTTGCCCCCGTACGCCCGAAGCACCGCATCGGGGACATCCTCCCTGGCCAGCTCGGACAGGGCCCGGACGGCTGCGATCTTCATGGCCTCGTTGATGGACGTGGCGCCTACATCCAAGGCCCCGCGGAAGATATAGGGAAAACCCAGGACATTATTGACCTGATTGGGATAGTCGGATCTTCCCGTGGCAATGATCGCATCGGGCCGCGCCGCTTTAGCCTCTTCATAGCCGATCTCCGGATCCGGGTTGGCCAATGCGAAAATCATCGGCGCCGGATTCATCCGCTGCAGCAATTCCGGGGTAAAAGCGCCTTTAGCCGACAGCCCCACCAGCATATCCGCCCCCTGCACGGCATCTTCCAAAGTCCTGCAAGGGGTTTCGCCCGCGAATTCTTCCTTATAGGGATTCATCCCCTCGGGCCGGCCCTTGTAGATCACACCCCGGGTATCCACCATCATCACGTTTTTCCGCGACACCCCAAGCAGGACATACAGCCTGGCACAGGCAATTGCTGCAGCCCCGGCCCCGTTGATCACAACGCGCAGCCCGGACAGCTTCCTGTTCGTGAGCATCGAGGCATTGATCATAGCAGCCGCAGAAATAATGGCCGTACCATGCTGGTCGTCATGAAAAACCGGAATGGACATCTCTTTTCTCAGCCGCTCTTCGATATAGAAACACTCGGGGGCCTTGATATCTTCCAGATTAATGCCGCCGAAGGTCGGCTCAAGCCGTTTGACAGTACGGATAAACTCATCGGGATCGGTGGTATCGACCTCCAGATCAAATACATCGATATTGGCAAACCGTTTAAAAAGGACAGCCTTTCCCTCCATCACAGGCTTACTGGCCAGTGCCCCGATGGAGCCCAGACCAAGCACGGCGGTCCCGTTGGAAATAACAGCGATAAGATTGGCCCTGTTGGTGTAATCGAAGGACTTGCGGGGATCCCTCTCGATTTCCAGACAGGGCACCGCTACCCCGGGGGTATAGGCAAGGCTGAGATCGGCCTGCGTCATAAAGGGCTTAGTGGGAACCACCTCAGTCTTTCCCGGCCGCGGCTCCCGATGATACCGGAGCGCCTCTTCCTCATAGTGTTTCATTTTCCTTCCTCCCTCTCCCCCTGATGATCCGGCTGACAAGTTTTGTGTTTGCCGGAAAATTGAATACTGCACGGCTTTCCCGGAAAATTCCTTTCCCTCACCGTCCCTTAATAGCGGCTTGAAACCGCTGATCGTCCAGAATTTTTGTAAGCGTCTCGGTCAACTGATCGTTAAGCATCGTCTCCAGGAAAAGGGCCTTCGGGCGGGTCAGGGACTCTTTGCTGGCCTCCCTGTTGTATTCCAGGGTAACAACATTCCCCAAATGACCGATAATGACCTGTAGCCGTGTCCTGGCCTGGGTTTCAAACAAGGTGTGCGGCCTGGTGACTTTTGCCTGCAACTCTTTAACCAGGATGGTAATGGAGATATCGGCCCGGTCGTCCATGTTCAATCCCTGCTGCCGAAGCCCCTGAACCAGACTTTCCTTGATCAGGATCTGCGGGGGGACACGGTTTGCAATCCTTTCTTCCGGTTCATTCTCTATTGCATACAGGATGATCGAGGGATCCGGGCGCTTGTCGCGGCCAATCACGATCGCATCAAGGGAAGTTGGCATACAGCCCTGCCGGCTGACTGGCAATATCGACAAAAAGATCGGCCTTATCCGGCATGGTGTTGGCGCACCCGGAAAAAAGTATCGCCACACATACAACTGCCAGCCTTTTCAGAACCCTGTTCATTTTCCCGCGTTCTCCTCTGTAGCGACCCGATTTTCGGTCTCAGGCAGGCCTGACGCCGTCAAGGTCATATTGTTGATTATCTTCTTCGGCAGTTTTGCAAATCCGCTGACCAGCGACATGAAAACCGCAGCCCCATACGAAATGGACTGGATCAGCAGCACAATAATCCAGACTATCAGATCCGAGGTATCGGTTCCCTGCAGGTGGGCGACGCCAAAAGCCGCAAGCCAGAGCGCCAGCATGACCAGCCCCTCCTCCCGTGCAGATTGCAGGGCCTGCAGGACCGCATGCGCCTTCGCCTTCTTCGGCGTCCGGAAAAAAGGTTTATCCTTGGTGACAAAGCCTGACAAAATAGCCAGAGAAATGGTGTGTGACAGCGACAGGCCCGCCACAGCCGAAGCAAAGGTCTGCGTGAGGGTGGCCCCGACCCTTGTCCGGTAGAGATAGATCATCTTCCCCATCTTGAAAACGAACAGGATCAGGGGCATAAAGGATAAAATGACCAGTGGGGGGTCGATGACATGGATAAAGAGGCACATCCCGGTGGACCAGGCAAGGGCAGCTATGGTGAATATCAGGTTGATGCTGTCGGCAAGCCACGGCAGCCAGCCGGCAATAAAATGATACCGCTGTCCCTTGGTCAGGGCGGTCGCCTCCTTGCCGCGAAGGGCCCCGAGATGGCGCCGCAGGATCTGGACAGCTCCGTAGGCCCAGCGGGCCCGCTGCTTCTTGAAATCCAGGAAGGTATCGGGCATCAGCCCCTTTCCGTATGACTGCGGGATATAGGTGGCCTCATAGCCCTCTTCAAAGATTTTCAGCCCCAGCTCGGCATCTTCCGTGATGCACCAGTCCGACCAGCCGCCGACTTCCACCAGGACCGATTTCCGCACCATGGTCATGGTGCCGTGCTGGATGATGGCGTTGCGTTCGTTGCGGGTCAGCATGCCGATATAGAAAAATCCCTGATACTCGGAATAGCACATGGCCTTGAACAGATTCTCCCCGTCATCCCTGTAATCCTGAGGGGCCTGGACAATGGCGATCTTCGGGTTCTGGAACTGTGCGGCCATATCATGCAGCCAGTCGGAGGTCACCATATAGTCACTGTCGATCACAGCGATGACGGTGGCCTCTTCGGCAGTCTGCGCCAGGGCATAATTGAGCGCCCCGCCTTTGAACCCGGCCAGAGGATCGACATGGAAGAAGCGGAAGCGCGGACCCAGCTTTTCGCAGTGCGCCTGAACGGGCTGCCAGACAGCCGGGTCCTTGGTGTTGTTGTCCATGACAATCACCTCAAAGCAGGGATAGTCCAGCTTTGCCAGTGCATCCAGGGTCTCGATCATCATGTCCGGCGGTTCATTGTAGGCAGGCACATGCACAGACACCATGGGAAACTGGTCTTCCCGCAGTTTCCGGGTCACAAAAGGCCTCCGCCAGGTCGAGACCCAGGTGGCCTCCGCCCACTCGTGGGCCTCTGTGAACAGGACCACCACAACGCCGATCATGCCGATAATCATCAAAATACCGATAATGATGGACAGAACCGTCAGATACTGCCGGGAGTAGCTGTAAATGACCCAGACGGCGGCAGTGGAGGAGCCGAAGGCCACGGAGGCGAGAAAGCTCCGCCCCCTGGCCCGCAGGGTCGTGGAGTCGATGAGCAGAAAGGCGAAGGTGATGATGGCTATGACCGCGGAAATAGCGGCCAGGATCCGCCATTGCGGGACCTTGACGATGGGGGAGGTGAAGGAAAATTTGGGCTGACGATCAACATTGTAGACCCCCCAATAGGCGCCGACCGCCCCCTCGGTCACCTGCTTCCACGGCTGATCGAAGGCCTCCATGACATAATAGACATACTTTTCTTCCGAGGCCCTGGCAATGAACCGGCGAAGGAATATCGCCTCGACGGACGGAGAGGCGACGGCATTGTGCAGGGTCCGCCCGTTACTGGGCCAGCCGACCTCACCTATGATGATATCCTTTCCCGGAAAGTCAACTTTGATGAGGTTGTAATGATCGACGGAGGACTCGACGGCGCGATCCGGGCTGATACCGTCCCAATAGGGAAGGAGATGGATGCAGACATAATCGACATGGTCCGTCAGTCCCTTATTGCTATGCCACTCGTCCCAGGTTTCAGCTGTGCTGACGGGCACATTGACGGCCCGGCGCACCCTGTCGAGGTAGCCTTCCAGCTGTTCGGGAGTAAGATCCCTCCTCAGAAGCGTCTCGTTGCCGACAATGACCCGGACGACATTTTTGTAATTTTCCCTGGTCACCTTTATCAAGGTCTGGATCTCCACCTCATTGGCATCGAAATTCTTGTCGAGCCAGGCTCCGACCGTCACATTCAATCCGTATTTTTGCGCGATGGCGGGAATTTTCCCCATGACCCCTTCTACCGTGTATGTCCGGATCGCATGGGTCTTGTCGGCAAGAAGCGCCATGTCGGACTCGAGTTCGGCCTCGGAAGGCATGATTTTATCGACAGCGCTCTGCCCCTCCCGGTAGGGAGAAAAACAAAAACCCTGGATGCGGGCCGGCCAGGCCGGTTCATTCTTCGGCTGGTTCAAATACGCCCAGGAACTGAAACAAATCACCGCAATGGCAATGGCAATGAGAAAATTTGCTCTGCTCATATATTTCTTTCTACACCGTCGGTCTGAACACCTGAGGTTTCAGACGTAGTATGCCGGGATGGCAGCCTTCCGGCTGCCTCTTCCGGCTGTTATGGATTCTATGCTTTGATTGATGCAACAGTGCCGCCCCTAACGTGGAGGTCTTCCGCGATTTTCTTCTGCTTATCTTCAATAGGCCAGAAAATATACTCTTATTTTCATGAATCAGCACTCTATTTTCAGGCCCTGCCCTTCCGCGGGAACAAGCAGGCGCAAGGACAGGAGGGCCCGAGGAATACAACGGAGATCAGCCTCCGGGATCAAGGGTAAAATGGAACCTCCGGACAGCAGCAATCCTGACCGTCTCCCGCTCCTTCTCCCAGCTTATCTCCTTAAATTCGACCTGCCCGGATCCGGCGATGGTCAGCATCGATGAACAACGCGTGCCGTAAGCGGGACTGACAATGAAGACCGGGGCCAGACGTCTCTCCCACTCGATCCCCACGCCGGTATCAGGGAGTCGCTCATCCGGCGGACTTTCCCGGTCCTGCAGAAGCCTCTCCAGTCCGGAAAGCAAGGCCCCTCCGCGCGTCTGCGCCAATGCCTTCAGACGGGTGATCCCGGCAGCCACTTTTGGCCAGGGCGTATCCAGCAAATGGTTGCTGAGCCCATGGATCCCCGGCGTTAAAGGTTGAGACCAGGGTCCGTGATTAGACGCATAATACAGACCGCTCCTGTCCCCGACCAGCAGATTAAAACCCATGAACGTATGGGATCTTTCTCCGATCTTCTGCAAATATTCGCGTGGAGGAATCTGCCCCTTCAGAAACCCTGCGACCAGATCGCCCCGGGATGGGGCCGACTCCCTGCCTTCCTCACGGCTCCTGAAATTGGTTATCGCAGCAAACCTGCCGCCTCGGGTAATCCCCATCCACGTCCCCATCTGCCTGAGATCACGGCCTGCCAGGATCTGGGGATGGTCCTCCCAGAAATCAAGCGTGGCCGTGGGGCGTTCATAGAATTCATCCCTGTTGGCGGCAACGATCAGCGGATAGTCAGGATGGGCCTTATAGGCAAGCAGGATCAGGCACATACCCGACCGTATTCTTCAAACCCCATGCTCTCTCCCTGGCCCTGGGTTTATCTGACAATGACAACGGAAGAAATAGACATTTTTATTCATGCAGTGAAGGGTGTTCCTGCAAATCGTCCTGCACGGTAAGAGATGTTTTCGGCGCACTGCAGTCAAATTGAAACCCGCCTCCGGCAAAGAGATCCAGACAGGCATCAACCGCATCGCCATCATAGAGAATCCCCCTTTTCTCTCTCAGTTCAGCCAGGGCCGACTCGATCCCCTGCGCCGGCCGATAGGGCCGAAACGAGCTCTTCGCCTCGGTAACATCGGCGACGGCAAGGATCCTGGCCTCGACAAGTATCTCGTTGTCCCGCAGGCCCAGAGGGTACCCGGAACCGTTCATCCGCTCGTGATGCTGATGGACCATCCGGGCGCAGGGCCAGGGGAAGGGAATGTTCTTCAGAATCTCAAAACCTATCTGAGCATGGATCTTGAGGACATCCATCTCGGCTGCCAGGAGTTTGCCGGTCCTGTTGAGGATGGACACCGGGACCCGGATTTTCCCCACATCATGGAGAAGCCCGGCGATGCGGATTCCCTCGATCATCCGGGGAGACAGCCCCATCCGGGCGGCGGCTATGGCGCAGGCAAGGCGGGCCACCCGCTGCTGATGCCCGGCGGTATATGGATCCCGGATCTCCACCATCAATGCCATGCTGCTGATAATACCCTGAAGCATCTCCTGAATCTCAAGGGTCTTTCTCTCCACCATCCTCTCCAGGACCGAATTCTGTGACCGCAGCTGGATCTTCATATCCTCCAGGGCAATATGCGCCTGGACCCTGGCCTTGACCTCGGCGGTATGAAAGGGTTTGGTGATATAATCAACGGCACCCAGTTCGAACCCTTTGGTCTTATTGACTGTTTCGGTCATTCCTGAGATGAATATCAAGGGAATTGCGCTGGTGTCAGGGTCCTCCTTGAGCCGGGCGCAAACCTCATAGCCGTCCATTTCCGGCATCATGATATCCAGAAGAATCAGGTCAGGATGATGCTTTGCCGCATATTCCAAGGCGTTTGCGCCCCTCTTGGCAATACCGAGCCGATAGTCTTCCTTCAGGGTATTGACCAGAAGATCTATATTTGTTGCATTGTCATCGACGATCAATACCAGCGGTCTGGTTCCGTTCATTGACTCTTCTCCACAGAATTGCAGATCTGCTGAATTGTTTTGATAGCCTGATCATAATCGTACCGGCCTATCTGCAATTCAAGCGTTGCAATCTCCGAAGGCGTGACGATATCCCAGCGAGCCAGTTGCTTTCTGACCAAGGCGGCATTCCGCTGGATTTCTTGCGGATCGGCCTGCTCGATCACCTCAGCCAGCGTCGCCAGCAGCATCAGGAGATCGTCCCTGCTTCCCGGATCCGGCACACCTGCGGGCTCCTCCTGCTTTTTGGCCGCGGCCAGCGGTGCCAGTACGTCTATGGTCCGCTCCATCTCCCGCTGCAGCGCAAGGGTCAGATCGGCAAGACCCTCGGCATGGCCGCCAATGGCCTGCTCCAGAGTAGCGGCAGCCTGCTGCAGGTCGCGGGCTCCAATATTGGCGGCACTGCCTTTGATGCTATGGGCAAGACGATGCAGGGACTGTCCTTCTCCTGCATCCTGAGCAAGTCTGATATTCGTGGCCGTATCCCTGTTATCCAGGTAGAAGCCGACCAGGATATCCCTGCATACAGGCCAATCAAGTCCGGTTGACTCCATGACGGACTTGACGTCGATTCCGGAAAGCTGGATTGGCGCCTCCCTTTTCGCAGATTCCGGCAAACCGGCAGCCCCGTCAATGGAGGAAAAGACTGCATCAGGCAGTGCCGGAGCCCCGGCTTTGCCGGTTGCAACCTTCTCGCGGTTTGCAGGAGATGCCAGAGAGTATAAAACAGACGGTCCTGATTAATCGGCTTGGCGACATATCCGTCCATTCCCGCCTCCAGACATTTTTCCTCATCGCCCTTCATCGCATGGGCGGTCATCGCGATAATCGGCAGGACATCGCCGCCGGGGAGGCCCCTGATCTTCTGGGTCGCCTCATAGCCGTTCATTTTCGGCATCTGTATATCCATGAGAACCGCATCGTACATCCCGTCTTTAACCGCGTCATAAGCCTCTTCACCATTGGAGGCCAGGGTGACGGCGATCCCTGCGTTGCCGAGGATCGCCTTGGCAACCTGCTGGTTGGTAAGGTTATCTTCAGCCAGCAGGACCCTGCACCCCTTCAGATGCTTCTTATACATGGAGGCCTTGGTGGTGAAATCGTTTGTATCACTGTCCCTGCGGACCTCTGCCTTGCCGAAGGCATCCATGATTGCATCGAAAAGGGTAGACTGAAAAATCGGCTTGGTCAGGAAGCCGTTTGCCCCGGCCTCCTCGGCCTCGGATTTATGCATTTCCCGGGCAAAGGCAGTCATGATAATAATGGGAATCCGCAGTTGGAGTTCCCGGCGGATTTTCTTCGACGCTGCAATGCCATCCATCCCCGGCATCTTCCAGTCCATCAGCACCAGATCGATCGATGGCTTGCCCGTGGTCTGCAGACGCCTGAGGGCATCCAGACCGCAGGAAACAGCCTCCACCCGGAAACCAAGGGAACTGAGATTTTTTGTCATGATCTCCCGGCTATCGGCGCGATCGTCGACCACCATGACATTCAATCCATGGATATCAGGGGGGAAAACGAATCGCGAGGTCTTCTCCTTTCCTGCCGTGGCCAGACGGACGGTAAAGGAAAAGGTGCTGCCCTGCCCCAGGATACTGTCAACCCGGATTGTGCCGTGCATCATCTCGACAAATTTTTTACAGATGCTCAAGCCCAGACCGGTCCCCTCATGTTTGCGGGTGGACGAGGAATCCCCCTGCGTGAAGGGTTGAAACAGCTGCGGCAGGAAGTCCGGAGAAATCCCGGTGCCGGTATCCTTCACTGAAAATCCAAGAGCACCTGCCCCTCATCCAGGTCCTCCGTTGCTGCGTTCTCAATCCGGACGCTGGCCAGAATGATCCCGTCGGGGTTTGTGAATTTGATCGCATTGCCGACCAGATTGGTCAGGATCTGCTGCAGACGCAGAGAATCACCGAGCAGCATCCGCGGCGTATCCTTCTCAATATCGACCAGCAGCTCGATACCCTTTTCAGCAGCTTGATTGACAAAGACGTCCATGACCCGGTCAAACATCTCATCAAGCCTGAACACCCGTTCCTTCAGTTCCAGCTGTCCCGCCTCAATCTTGGAAAAATCAAGGATATCATTGATGATTCCCAAGAGCGCATAGGAAGAATTCTGGACGATGTGCAAATAATGCTCCACCTCGGGAGAGAGGCTCTCGGCCAAGGCCAGATCCGTGGCCCCGATAATGCCGTTCATCGGAGTGCGGATTTCGTGACTCATATTGGCCAGGAACCGGCTCTTGGCAAGGGGGGCGGCAACAGCCTGCTCCTTGGCGCCCGCCAGTTCCTTATCCATGAGCCTGCAGACCTCCATCTCCGTCATCAGGGACGTGTGAGAGGCCTTCAGTCTGCGATTAAGCTGCACCACCAATGCCGCGAATCCCGCAAGGCTGCAGAAGACAATAAAGGCGACGACAATCCAGGGTCCGTAGTTGCGCATGATATCGCCAAGCGTAACCTTTCCCAGATCCTTGTAGGGTCCGACATGCAAGGCCATCATGCACTCCAGCACCGTCTGGTAATTCATGGGAATGGTCCAGCCGGCGCAACCGGCGGCCAGGGCTGCTGGTGAGCCTGCCTGCAGTTGGAACAAGGCCACAGCCACCTTTTCGGCCAGCTCGTTTGGTGTCCCCCGGACCTTTGCCATAGGCCAGTTCGGGTATTCCCGTGTGGTGCAGAGATAGGGGAGGGACGCTTCCCGCTCGTGCAGATACGGAAAAATGAAAAAATCCTTGAGATCGATCTTCCCCTGAGCCTGAAGCTCTTCCAGGGTATTGGTCCTCACCGCGCCGGCATCGACCAGACCGTCCCGGACGGCATAGACCACATGGTCATGGGTCTCCCCCCAGAGCATCTCTTTGAAATCCCGAGAAGGATTGATGCCGTTTTCCTTCAATTCCCTCCAGGCCGCCAGCCAGCCTCCCAGGGATTCTTCGGATACTCCCATGAAGGACTTCCCTTTCAGATCCTTTATTTGTCTGATATCCGTGCGATCTTTGCGCGTAAAAATCACACTGCCGTAGCGGGAATACCCCCGGCCCAGCCGTAATTCCTTTAAAGTTGCAATCCGGTCAGCGCCGTAAAGCTGCTCCAGCTCGACATAGATAAAGGAATTGGCTCAGGATGAAGTCAACCTTGCCTTCCTGAACTGCGGGCGCCACCTGGGCATGGGTCAGCGGCACGATGACAAAGGTCTGGCCCGGAATCTGACCGGTCAGATAGTCGGCCATGGGCGTCCAGCTCTTCAGACACTGTTCGACCCCGAGGGTTGCCAGGACCCCTATCTTCAAAGGTTCCGCTCCGAATACGGAAAAAACGCCCGCGAACACGAAAAGGATTGAGAGCAACAGGACGCGCGCAGGGCTCAGGAAGGTACTGATCAGTTCTTTCATTGAAATCCCTGCCGATTTCAACCGACAGCCCCTTGAGAGAGATTCCAGACATCCGGCAAGATCCATACGGATATTGCCGGGCCTGGATGATCCGGCCCTTCGAACACACTATTCCTTGCAGCCGACTGCCGCGAAAGATCCCGGACCGTCCACAATGTATTCTACCATACATTTTCCGAATTTTCTTCTTTTCAGCGCCCCCTTTTTCATTATTGCCGATACGAGGCCGTATCATGCCCCGGCGGCCGGTAGGAAGCCACAGGCATCAGACGCCACAGATCAGGTCCCTGCAGATCGAGCACATGAGTATGATAGGCGATAATGCTGGCCCGGTGGCCGACACTGATGTAGCGTATCCCCAATTCCTGAAGTTTGCGGTAGAAGTTGGCTTCATTCTCCATATCCAGGGCGCTGGTGGCCTCATCCAGCACGGCGAAGCGAGGACGGCCCGCAAGCAGACGGGCAAAGGCCAGCCGCTGCTGCTCGCCCAGTGACAGCACATTCGCCCAGTCCAGCGCCACATCAAAGCCCCCGACCCGCTCAGGCAGGTCGGCCAGACAGACTGTGGTCAGGATATCGCGCAGCTCCTGCTCTTCAATCTGGCGCTCAAGGCGGGGATAGAGCAACTGGGCCCGTAATGTGCCGAGAAGCATATAGGGTTTTTGCGGCAGGAAAAAGATGTCGGCCAGCGGGGGCCGCAACACCGTCCCCTGCCCCCTGGTCCATAAACCGGCAATGGCACGGAGCAGAGAACTCTTGCCGATCCCGCTCTGCCCCACGATCACCAGGTTGTCCGCTTGACCCATTTCCAAGGTGAGGCCGCTGATCAGCGTCCGCTGCCCGCCCGGGGTCAGCAGGCGCACATCGGCCAGGGAAAAGCCTTGGGCCTCGGCCGATTGAATGCCGGGTTCGGTCTTTTCCCTGGGTTCAATTGCCTGGGAAAAGGTCGAAAGACGCCTGATTCCGGCGGCAAAGCCCGTAATCTCGTTTATCTGAGAGACAATCAGCGACAGAGCCCCATAGACCATGGAGAAGGCGAAATTGGCCTGGACCATGTCTCCATACTCGATCTTGCCGCTGAAATACTGGGGGAGAAGAACAAGAAACGGCAGCACGAGGGGAAGATAGCTGTAGGCGGTGGTAAAAAAGGACAGATTCCGCTGCCAGCCGATCAGCAGGTTGAAATTCTTCAGAACGCTGCCGAATCTCCCGGAGATATTGGCGATCTCCGGGCCTTCCCCCTGGTAAAAGGCGATGGATTCGGTGTTGTCCCGCACATGGATCAGGGAGTAACGGAAATCCGCCTCATACCGGAGCTGATTGAAGTTCAATTTCACCAGCCGGCGGCCGAGCAGGGCCGTGATCAAGGTGCCCACCAGGGAATACCCGAGGACCACACAGACCAGAAGCACCGATTTTGACCAGAGAATCCCGGAAAAGGAGACCAGATCCATCAGAGAACCCAAGAGGATAAGCAGAAAAGCCAGGGAGGTGCGGGTGAACGACCGGATATCCTCCATGATCCGCTGGTCAGGGTTGTCGATCTCGCCTTCAGCCTCGACCTCGTAATAGTTCCGGTTCATGAAATACCTGCCGAGGAAGTCGTCGGTCATCCACTGCCGCCAGAACATGCCCAGATAATCACGGACGTACCCGTAAAAGGCCATGATGGGGATGCCGACCAGAAAGCCGCAGAAATAGACCGTTACAAAGAGATAGACCATCTCCTGGTCTTTCTTGACCAGCGCATTGGTAAAATAGTTGCTGATATAGCTGAAGGCCACGTTGATGCCGGTGACGGAAAGCGAGAGTAAAAGGACTATGGCCAGCAGCAGCCAGGCACGCCGCCGTATCCGCAGATGGCGGCGGAACTGAAAGAAGACCAGGCAGGGGATCGCAAGGGTGGCCGCCACCGCCAGCCAGAGGTTGGAGCTGAAAACGGTATTGACCACATCCAGAAGGCCGTCGGCAATCTTTTCCGTAAGGCCGGGCGACAGGGCATTGCCCGCCAGGACGAGACCGGAGACAATCAGAAAGAGCACCCCGAAGAGAAAAACCAGCAGCATCACCAGCAAAAGAAGCATAGCCGCGCCACCGAAACGGATGCGGGGGAAAAAATAAGGTTGGGCGATGCTGACATATTGCATCCACAGGGACTGCTCATTCCGGACTTTCACTATATTTCTACCTTTCTTCAGACAGAGTACGATTGCAAGCGGAAAGCGGCGTGGCTTAAGGCCCCGGCTTTTCCACGGTCCAAGGTGATCAAAAAAAACTGATCTCTGGCTTGTATTCTAACAATCGGCCCGCGAAACACAACGATTGATTTTGCAAATACCCAGGCCGGCATACCGTTTGGCCTCTTTGACTCCGGGGTTACGGCCTCTGCTCCGGTGATGCCTCCTGACAAGGTTTTCTCTCCTCATTCCAGAAATGCAGACGGAATGCAACCGGCTGGCAAAAAGGACAGCCTTTCCGGCATACAGCATGGATGCAAAAAAATGTTGCTGTAAGGAAATCACTATGCTAGCATGGTCTCAACATGCTTTTCCGTTCAAGAAATATTTAATATTCTTCAATAAAAACCAGAGCAATGCAGGTGTTGCCAAATCTGCTCAGGCCAAGGAAGCAGTGCTTTTGCGCTTTTTACGAATATTTCTGCCTGCCGGGCTGATTTTCTGAATGCATCTGGGAAAGGAGATACAATCAATGAAACGGTTATGGTCGTCCCTTGACCTGCAAGGGAAATCAGCAATTCTGGCCATGCTGGGAACAATTATCTGGCTTTCCAACTTTCTGGTCGTCTACTTCGAAATCGAGCGTATCAACAACGCGACAGTCAATCTTGAACGCGTTGAGGATCTCTACAACACAATTCTTGAAATGCGGCGCTATGAGAAAAATTTTCTTCTCTATCAAGGCCAGGAAAACCACGATCAGGCGATAAGCTACTACCGGCACGCCAGGGAAATATTCAGCAGCATCGCCGATTCTCCGCAGAACTTCGGCGACAAGATTCCCGTACGGCAATTGGATAGCACTTTTTCCGAATACGGCAATGATCTTGAGATGTTTCTGAATACGAAATCAGCCTTGCACCCCAGCGAACCGGATCAGGAGAAGATCAGGACCTCGGGCAGGAAGATAGTGGATCTCTCCCAGGTGCTTCTGGATCAGAGCAGAAACGTGGTGGCAAAGACCGCAGCAAGCGCGTTGCGTCTGCCTCTGGTTTCCACCGGCCTGATTCTCTGCCTGTTCATAATTGGTTTTGTGCTGATATACCGCAAGGTCATCAATCCTCTGATCATGCTTGAACGGGCTACGGAAAAAATCGGCCGGGGCGATTTCAGCGCCATCAACCATCCGACCCGCATTGAAAGCGAGGTGGACCGGCTTGTCCTGGCCTTCAACAGGATGGCCGAAGAGTTGGACGCCCGCCAGGAGCAGATCATCCATTCCCGAAAGATAGCCTCTCTGGGCACCCTGGTATCAGGAGTCGCCCATGAACTCAACAATCCGATAAACAATATCATCCTGACCATCGACACCCTGGTCGGCGGACGCAAGGTCACCGACGAGCGCCGGGCTTCCCTGCTTGACGACATTCTCAACCAGGCCGTACGGGCCAGCGGCATTGTCAAGAATCTGCTGGATTTTTCACGGGCGGAGACCTCTTCCTTCAGCGATGTCGATCTGGGCCTGCTCCTCAATGATATTTTCAAGATCGCCGGCAATGAAATTTCCATGAAAAAAATTTCCCTGCATAAACACATCGCCGCCGAACTTCCCAAGATACGGGGAAACAAGCAGGGGCTGCAGCAGGTCTTCTTCAACCTGGTCATCAATGCGGTTCAGGCCATGGAAAGCGAGGGACACCTGACCGTGAATGCGGTTACCGATCAGAATAAGCGGTTGATCATCTCCGTTCAGGATTCAGGCATGGGGATCGCGGAAAAGAACCTGCCGCATATATTCGATCCCTTTTTCACAACCAAGGAAGTGGGGCATGGGACGGGCCTGGGCCTGTCGGTGAGCTATGGGATCATCAAGAAGCACGGAGGCCGCATATCCGTTGAGAGCCAGCTCGGCAAAGGAACGACTTTCACAGTCATCCTTCCGGGAAAGGGCGAAATGATTGATGAATAAACAATTCATCCGCATCGCAATCATCGATGACGAAAAGATCTCTGCCCTACGGCTGCAAGATCATCTGGTGGAGTCCGGCTATCCCGTCGACGCCTTTTTCAACGGCGAAACCTTCCTCCAGAGCTTCACCTGTTCGCCCTACGAACTGGTGGTGACCGACATGAAACTTCCGGGCATCGACGGCCTGGAAATCATACGGCAGGTTAAAGCGCTGCGGCAGGAGACCGAGGTCGTCGTCATCACCGGCTATGCCACCGTCGATTCCGCTATCGAGGCCATCCAGGCCGGCGCCTTTCACTATCTGACCAAACCTATCCGCCTTGACGAATTCCATAATCTGATCAATCAGGTGGTGGAAAAGATCCTCTTGCGCATGGAAACCTGCGATCTTCGCGCCATGATGTCCCGCAAGGCTGGCCGGGACGGGATGGTCGGCACCAGTAAGGAAATTGCGCAAATCTATGAGATGATAGAAAAGGTTGCCCCCTTAGACTGTCCGGTCATCATCCAGGGCGCAAGCGGCACCGGCAAGGAACTGGTGGCGCGGGCTATCCACCGGCTGAGCAAAAGGCACGACGCCGCTATCGTTTCCCTGAACTGCGGAGGTTTTTCACCCGAACTGATCGCCAATGAACTCTTCGGGCATGAGAAGGCCGCTTTCACCGGCGCCTACTGTGCCAAGATAGGGCTCCTGGAAAGCGCCAATCATGGGACAATCCTCCTGGATGAAATCGCGGAAATGCCCATGGACATGCAGGTCAAGCTTCTGAGAGTCCTGCAGGAAGGGCAGATCTACCGCCTGGGAGCCAACAGGCCCATCGATCTGGATGTCCGCATCCTGGCTGCCTCCAACCGCAATCTTGAGGAGGAGGTGAAAAAGGGAAACTTTCGGGAAGACCTTTATTTCAGGCTCAATGTAATGACGCTGGCCCTTCCCCGCTTAAAGGACAGGGAAGAGGATCTCTGGCTGCTGGCCGAACACTTTCTGCGGAAATACTGCAAGGCCTACGGCAAAGATATCAAGGGTTTCACCTCGGGAGCCAGTGAAGCCCTGAACCAATATGATTATCCCGGCAATGTCCGGGAGCTTGAAAATATCATAGCCCGGACTGTGGCCCTGGCCGAAGGCAATCAGATCAAGGCAGCCGACTTGCCGCCGCATCTGTCCGGTGTGAAAAGGGGATCCGGCGGCCCGCTCAGGAGCCTGGAGGAACTGGAACGAGACCATATAACCAAGGTTCTTGAGGCAGTCAGCGGCCAGCGGGAACTGGCAGCGGCAATCCTGGGTATCACCCGTTCCACCCTCTGGCGGAAAATGAAAAAATTCGGCCTATAGAATTTATCTAAAAGTCTCGTTTCAATGCTGGCCAGGCCGTACTGAAATGACAGGCTTTCATGTTTCGTCAAGGCTGGTCATTCCGGTCCAGCCGTGCTGGTCTCTAAAAGTCTCGTTTCAATGCTGGCCAGGCCGTACTGAAATGACGAGCTTTCATGTTTCGTCAAGGCTGGTCATTCCGGTCCAGCCGTGCTGGTTAGAGGATCGATCGGATCGTTGTCCTCTCCGTCTCAGGGAGTTCCGAGTCCCGCCCGATACAGAAAAGGGCCGCCCTGATGTCATGCATCACCATGTCCTGGACCTGGTTCCGGGATTCCTCCATTGTATAGTGGCCGACCACCAGATCCGCCCCCTGAAGTTCCGTTTTCAGTTTTGCGGGATCCAGACCGGACAGGGTCTCCCCCCGCACTTTGATTCCCTTCTCACTGAAAATGGCAAGCCCGCGCTCTAGATTCAGCGTCTCCGTATTGGGAGACGGAGGAGAGCCTTGGGCAAGGGCTATTAAAACGATATCTTCCGAAAGGGGCGGGACCAGCCGGATCAGAATCCCCAGCGCCTTTTCAGCCGAAGCGCTGCCATCGGTGAAGGCGACTATCCGCCGCATTTCTTTCAGATGCCGCATAACCAGCAGAGGAATACTTTTCTCGGACCGTCTGGCGACAGCTGCAAACCGGCTGCTCAGCGCCTTCGGATCAAGACCCCGGAATGGCGCCCCTGTTACGACTAAATCAAAGCCGTTCTCCCAGAAGTAGCTGGATATCTTCTGAAAAGGCTCTCCCGTGAGAACAACGGGGTCTTCTATATTTGGGCACTGGCTTCTTTCAGATATGACCAGATCCTCGATATTTTCTTCCGCCTGCTGGCTGGTCTCCCTCTCCCAGGACTTCCAGGCCCAACCAGCACCTACCGTCATATCCCGCCCTGGCGGGTCGAGGACGTAAATCGGCTGAATACGGACCTGCAATCCAAGAAGGCAGGCCGTTCTCAGGGCGATACTTGCTTCCAGGCTGCGATCAACAGCCACAAGAAGTTTCAACATTTTTTTCTCCTGTCGAGGACCATTGAATCTGGCTATCTGCGCACCCGCTTCCTGGCTTTTTTCACCGCAGCACGGATCTCATCCAAACGGAAAGGTTTGGCAATAAAATCATAGGCGCCACGAATAAACGACTCTCTTGCCGACTCGATAGTCGCATAACCGGTTATCATAATCACCGCAGAGCCGGGACAACACTCCTTCACCTTTTCCAGAAAGCCCATGCCATCCACACCTTCCATCATCAGGTCTGTGATAAAGATATCAAAGCACTGCTCTTCAACCCGTTTAATGGCAGCGGCGCTGCTGGTGAATATTTCCACCTCGTATCCGTCCTCTTCAAGCTCCGGTTTCAATCGATCGCCGACAATCGGCTCATCGTCGAGAATGCAGATCGTAGATTTATTTGTCATCGCTATCGCTCCTTTGAATTTTGTGATCGCTTGTTGTTTTTATATTGTTCGCCTTCATAAACTGCTCAAAATACATGTCTATAGTAGTATCATCCGTCATCAGGATGTCCAGTTGGCGAACAAATCCGATCAGCCTCCCGATCAGGTAAAGGTACTCCTTCATCTGATCAGCACTGGAATTGGCAACCCGTGCGATCACCAGGTCGCCATTCCCCTCCACCTTGAAACCGATTTTTTCCATGATCGATACCAGTAAAGCGGCCCTTCTTGACCGGCGGCTGATATCAGTTGCCCCTCCCACAAACCTGAAAAAAATGGAATTCTTTTCCAGCTCCGATCCCAGGCGGGCATCCACAACAGTAAAATGATAGCCCACCCTCAACGTCAGATTCATATAATTTTCACCCAGCACCGCCACATTCAGCCCGGCCAGAATCTGGCCGGCCACAGCGGCGGTCTGCGTGCGGGTCACCCCGGACATCAGTCCTTTGAAGTCCGCGACTATCGGGTCGGTTTTCCACACATCGGGGGATCCCATCCCCGCCCAGAGCGCCTTCATCGGCAGCGAAGTGATCTGCTCCGGAACCACCCAGCCGCCCTTGCCGCCGGTCACCTCCAGGCCGCCTCCTATATCGATCAGAATCAGATTGAGGGGCAGATTGGCTTTCAGCCGCTTCCCGCCGTGGACCAGCAGGTCGGAAGGTTTTTCAGCTATCTGCAGCAAGGCCTGCACCGACTTTTCATGGATAAACCGTATGACATCATGAAAGGTCTGGCACCCCCGGGCGGTAAAATTCGGGTCGTCCGGATCTATCAGCGTCAGCGGCGCAATCCGCCTCAGGAGCCGCCTGAGAATCTGAAACTCATAGAGGGTCTCAAACAACGGCCGCTCCAGAAGCTGATGATGCAGAAGTTCATTAATCCGTCCCTCATAGACAACATTACGCTCCGCATCCACAGTCACTTCCTGGCCGTTATGCAGAACCTCCGTAGCCGACCCGGTGTCGACAATGGTAGGAATCCGGAACTCCCTGGCGACGGTGGCCATATGCCCCGTGGGGCTGCCCACATCGGTGATCACCGCGCTGGCCCGGGGAATTGCCCGCGCCAGCACGGGAATGCCGTATCGCGCCACCAGAACCGCTCCGCTGGGAAATTGCTCCAGACTCGCCCTGTCATCTCCAACAATCCAGACCGGCCCGGAGCCGACCCCCCGGTAGGCGATAACTCCCTGATCCCGCATAAGGGCTTTCTTTTCCTGCAGGAGGGCCTTCAACTCCTGGCTCCGCGCCTGACCGCCCCGCGCTATACCCAATGGTCTTGCCTGCAGTATCTGCAGTTGCCCTTCCGTATCCAGGCTCCACTCTATATCCATGGGCCGCTTGAAGAAGCGTTCGATCATCAGCGCGGTTTCAACAATAGAGGCCGCCTGAGACGGCGTCAGGCAGGGCTCATTTATCCTCTGCGACTCAACCATCGTGGTCTCTTCAGCCTCGAAGGGGACCACCATCCACTTCTTTTCGCCTATCCTCGATTCGATAACGGCATAGGGCGGCTTGCGCGATATCCGGAACATATCCGCAGCTCCCCCTTCCACAACCACTGTTCCCAACCCCCAGTTGGCCCCCAGCATACAGACCTGTTCGTCCGGTGAATTGGGATCCAGGGTATAGGCAACGCCTGCAACCTGGCTGGGCACCATCTGCTGGTACAGCACGGCCATGGCCATATCGGAAAAGGGAACCTGCCGCTGAATCCGGTACTCAAGGCTTTCCGGATTGTACATCCCGGCCAGGACCTTCTTATAGCTTGACAGGAGTTCCCGGAACGGAACGTTTAAAAATGAATCATGGAGACCGGCAAAGCTCATTATCCCGTCTTCGCCGGCACCGCTGCTGCGCACCGAATAAAAACTGGACTCGGGGTTCTTCGGACATATCTTTTCGGCAGCCTTCAAAATTTCCTGCCGCAGATCGGACGGGATATCCCCATTAAGGATCAGAAGCCTGATGTTATGGGATACCGACTCCAACGACTGCCCGTTCTTTTTGCAGTCCTCCATCAGGCCGTCAATCTTTTCAAACAGGTTGTTGAAGGCCAGATACTTACGAAATCCTCCGATGGTGACAACAAAACTCGGCGGAACATTGACCTGAGGAAGGGTATTGATCCTGAACAGGTTATACACCTTGTTGCCCACCGCCTCGTCCATGACCTCCTGGATGTCCTCCAGGGCCAGGACATTCTGGCCGCTGGGAATCACGACCTTCCCGGCCAATTCCAGGCGCAACTGTCTGGCCAGCGACTCGATCACGCTGTAGATTTCAAGCTCTTTATTGTTTGCTATGAAGTTGAAATTATAGGCACTTCGTAAGACAACCCGTTCAATGTTCGAAACATTGTCTTCAAGAAACTTTCGATCGAAAACATACTGGCCGCCCAGCTTATCCTCCATCTCCGCAATCAATTCCATGGCTTTGTTGTTTTCCTCAAGGATCTGATGAAAACGGACAAAAAGATCATTGAAGGATATGGCGCTACGCGCACCTTTCCAGGGGAGGACCTTTCTGAAAAAGGATGCAAGCTGTCCGGCCAGTGTCATGAGCATTAATGACTGCCTCCACCTTGACGGAAGAGAACGCCCATGAGCAGACCAGCCGCAAGAGCGATGATCACAGCCGATACGCCGTAGGTTATTCTCTGTGATTAGAAGCGAGTTCGTTCACCAGTTTCACGAACCCAACCTCCCGGACTGTGAACTTGCTCTGCATCTCCTGACCTGGAATGCCATTGCTTATAACTGTCGCCTTGACCGTGAAATCCCCCAGGGAGACGGAAGAAGGCAATTTGCAAACGCCGACAAAGTGCTTCATGCCGTCTTTGACAGGCGCATAGGTTACAGAGCCTGGATTCTCCTGATACAGTTCTTCGGATTTCTTCAGCTTTACAAACATGCTAAAGACCGTATCCGGTTCAAGATGCGTCTCACTGATGACAAGATGGCTTTTGACCCGCGCCATCCCCAGTCCGTACGATTCGGCCTTCTCCGTCCAATCCTTCCCCTCAGGCGCCATCATCACGTAAAGACTTGGGATATTCTCAAGTTTCACCTTCCCTGTTGTCATCCAGAACACCGCGACGCGGCCCTTTTCTTCAAAGTCGTGGGTCGCATCCCGGCCATAAATTTCGATTATGACATCATCCGCAGCCTTGATATCGCCTGAAACCGTCAATTCGCTCCCGGAAAAAAAGCTGTCCACATTGATGACCTCAGGTTGCACGGTCACCCCTGCCGCATCCTGCGCGGCACGCACCTGAGACGTCATTCCCAGGCTCGCAATAATCAATATCAGAAATACTATAATGTTACGCTGCATGGTCTCAATGACCTCCGTGATAGGCTAAAAGATTATGAGGTTCAACAACCAAACCGAAAAGCATCTTTACCATGACGAGCAAAACCAGAATAGCAAGATAGATCTTCAATTGATCGTCTTTGAGCCGGGTGCTGAACTTTACTCCGACCTGAGCTCCGAACACAGACCCGACAAGCAGAAGCAGCGCCAGCACGAAATCTACAGTCCGGTTGGAATAGGCCTGCATGATGGTCACGTTTATACAGGTAAAAAGAACTTGGAAAAGACTGGTACCGACAACAACATGCATAGGCATCCTGAGGAGATAGACCATGACCGGAACCATGATGAAGCCGCCGCCGACTCCCATGATGGCCGCCAGGATGCCGACCAGCGCTCCCAATGCAAACGGGACCACTGGAGAGAGCGTGACCCCCGATTTTTCAAAGTTTGTCTGATACGGAAGACTCTTGAGAAACCGGGCATAGGCGGATTCCTTGGTGATTATCTGAACCGGCGCCGAGACCTTGTTCTTGCGCATTGCCTGCAGGCTCTCCAGCAGCATATAACCGCCGACAAAGCCAAGCATCAAGACATAAGTTACCATGATCAGGAAGTCGGCATTCCCCAGAGCCCGGAGGATCTTGATGGCCTGAACCCCTACTGTGCCGCCGATGATACCGCCGATCAGCAGGTAGAGGCCCATTTTAAAGTCAACATTTCCCAAGCGGTAATGGGCGTACGAACCCGTGGCCGACGCCGCAACAATCTGGTTGGAATCCGAGGCCGCAGCCACCGTGGGCGGAATTCCGAACATGATGAGCAGAGGGGTCATCAGGAATCCGCCTCCGACGCCGAAAAGGCCGGAGAGCAACCCCACCACAAATCCAAGCCCTACGATCAGAGGCAGGGCAACACTGTGGTGTGCAATAGGTAAATAGATGTACCAAGGCATATTTACTCCGTTAAGTGATGGTTGAACTTAGACTGCAGCAATGATTTGACTTGACTGTATTGCTTCACTAGCAAAATAGAGGCCAACATAACAAACTATTACATATCAGTATGTTACCAGCAACACGCCGCCATGTCGTCATCCCTGGACGATTAATTTTCAAACGCAGGAACAGAGACTCCCGCCATTTCTCCCCACAAGTGCTGTATATTCGGCGCGTTAGCGAGTGTTTAAAATTGCAACACCCCGGCCCGGCATCGCTCACAGTCCCGGATAAGGCGTCAGGGTTTAGAGAAAAAAGGACTTCTCGAAAAAAAAATCTCACCCATGCAGCACCTCGTGAATCCGGACCGCCAGATCGAGTTCATAGTAAGGCTTGAAGAGTATCCGGGGAGAGAAGGCGAACTGACCGGCCTTGGGTATGGCCTTTTCAAAGTAGCCCGAGGTGAACAGGACCTTCAGGTCCGGCCTGAGCAGGAGGGCCTGTTCCGCCAGTTCAAAACCGTTCATACCGCCAGGCATGACCACATCGGTGTATAAGAGATCGATGGCAGCCCCCTTCTCCAGAAGCACCGCCATGGCCTCATTGCCGTTTTTGGCAGTGAGCGTCGTATATCCCAGCACTTTCAGCATATCGGCTGTCAGAGCCAGCAGATCGACCTCGTCATCGACGATGAGGATAGTTTCGTTACCGCCGGGAAGTCCCGGCATCGCCGCCGGACTGCCTGACGATTGAGGAAGCTCCTGTTTGCTTTTCGGCAGATACATATGAATACTCGTACCCGTCCCCGGCTCTGAATACACCTTGATGCCGCCCTTGGACCGTTGGGTAAAGGCATAGACCATGCTCAGGCCGAGCCCTGTTCCCTTCCCGTGAGGTTTGGTCGTATAAAAGGGCTCAAAGATATGCTCCAGCACCTTCGGCGGCATGCCGTCCCCTGTATCATTTACAGCCAGCAGGATATAGTTTCCGGGCGCCATGCCAGGGTTCATCATCGTGTAATATTCATCCAGGGTGGCATTGCTGGTGGAAATATGAAGCCGGCCTCCCTTTGCCATTGCGTCCCTGGCATTGATGACCAGATTGAGTACCACGTCCTCAAAATCTCCGCGGTCGATATCGGTTGTCCATAGATCGGCAGCCAGATCGGTCAGGACCTCAACCTCCGGGGTGACCGATCTGGCGATCAGGCTGTCCATCCCCTGCAGGATTGTGTTGATATTGGCCGGCTGACATTCCCGGGCCTGATGTCTGGAAAAATCAAGCAGCTGCCGAGTCAGCGTATTTCCCCGCTCCGAGGCCTTCGAGACCGCCTCAAGACGTTTCAGACTCGTCCCGTCGACCTCGCCGAAGCGCTTGATATAATCGAGATTTCCTATAATTATACCCAGTATGTTATTAAAGTCATGGGCAATGCCTCCCATCACGTGACCAACGGCATCCATCTTCATGGCTCGCTGGAGGGCCTCTTCAGCTTCTTTCCTGTGGGTTATGTCGCGGCCGGTTCCGCGGTATCCTGAAAACCGGCCATCCATATCGGTAACAGGCCGTCCGTCCAGCGCAATCCGGCGCGGTTTCCCCTCAGAGCGCAGCCAGTCGATCTCGAAGCCTGCAAAGGCCTCATGTCTCAGGATCCGGTTTGCATTGATCTTCCAGCCAGCACTCTCATCCCTGCCGCTCCCGGAAAACACCTGCCCCCAGGTGCTTCCGACAATATCCTCACTCTTTTTCCCCATGATCTCCTCGACCTTGCCGGTGAGATAGGTGAAACGGAGATCCTTATCCATCTCCCAAAACCAGTCCGCCGCCGAATTGGCGAAGTCACGGAACCTGCTTTCGCTTATCTGCAGGGCTCTTTCGGCCATTTCTCTTCTGCTGAGATCCTCAAGAAAGAACAGCAGACAATCGATCATAGAAAACGTCACCTTCCGGCCGCTGAGCAGACAACTTACCTCCCGGCCGGACTTGGTCCGTATCCTGACGGGTAAGCCCTCCACCCGGCCATCCCTTGCGACCTCCGCCATAATGTTTCCGTGGTCTTCATCACCCCCCCAGAATCTGAGATCCGTCAGGGTTTTGGACAGAATCTCCTGCTTCAGGTATCCGGTCTTCTGCAGACAGGGCAGATTAACATCGATGAACCTGCCGGCTTCGCAGTCCAGAATCATGATCATCACCGGGCTGGCATTGAAGGCCTCCTCAAATCGGTGCTGCGCCGCCTTCAATTCATTTTCCACCACTTTACGCTGGGTGATATCCCTGCTGATCCCGATCATTCCGAGTAATCTGCCGTTTTCATCCCGGCACACGGTCTTCAGGGTATCGAGAAGGGCTGTCCTGCCATCCGGATACCGGATCCATTCCTCATTGCTCCGTGGGCCTCCGACAGCAAACATTTTTTTATCCTGATCGCGGAAAAACGCTGCCTGTGCGGCAGGGAAGAGATCAAAATCCGTCAAGCCCACCAACTTGTGCATCTTCCAGCCGGAAAACTCCTCGAAGGCGGTGTTGCAACCCAGATAGACGCTGTCGGTGTCTTTATAAAAAATGAGGTCCGGAATCGAATTGATCAATGTGGTCAACAACACGCGTTCCTGATTCCGCAGACCCTCGGCTTCCTTTCTGTCGTTCAGGTTTTGGATAAACCGCTGCCGCAATGCACTCACGGCCGAAGCCAGTTGATCAATTTCATCGGGGGCAGTTGTCTCCCTTTCCCTCAAAGGCAGCCCTGCGGGAGAATCGAAGCCGTCAAGCCTGCTGTCATCGGTATGCCGGATCAGGGACTGGAGCGGCTTGATGAACCTGTCCCGGAAAAGCGCCCAAAGAACTCCCGAAAGCAGCCCGGTAAAAAGAATCATGACACAGAAGAGATACAGTCCTTTTATTATGGCTCTTCTCAGCAGCAGTTCCGGATCACCTGCAACTGTCAGCACTGCGGAAAAAACACTCCCCCCGGCGGAGGCGCGAAAAGGAAATCTCCGCACTATCATCCCCGTCCTCTGCAAAGAGCCGACACTGACTGCAAAGCGCCCATCGATACCAAGCACTTCAAGAGAAGAAAGATGGTTCAGGTTGGCCATGTTCTGCAATATGGCCGCACATTCCTTCGAGTCATGCACAAGACTGCCGGCGAGTTCCGAGGATAGAAAAGTGCCCACGGAAGAGAGGGTCGCCTCCATTCGCTGCATATCGTCCTTATAGCCCCATACAGCACAGATTACGGCAACCAACAGGGCCAGAGAGCAACCGCAACTCATGTATACATGAGAACAAGCCTGGAAATTCGTGAGTCTTTCAATGTCGCGATATCCTCCAAGGCCTTTCTTTGAAAGTCCCTTCGAAGCACAGGCCTGCCATGCCGGATGAGAGCTTTCATGTTTTGTCGGGACTGGCTGTTCTGCTCCAGCCATGATGGTGAGATTGCCTTCCCTCTCGGTCTCTTTGCCGCACCTGGGGAGAACAATGAACGGGAACCCAAGGCAGTATACCTATTTCGCCTCACCCGGCAACATATTTAACCGGCCCCCGCGAGAAGCTCCCTCGACACCCTGCACGAAAATTCTTCACGGGTAAAGAGGGTTGACGCAGAGTTCAACCTGCTCCGCGGGCGTTGCTCTGTTTACCCTTCGATTATAAGAAATTGCCTTTTACTTCCCTGAAAAAATATGGTATCATCGCACAACAATACGAATGATTCCTATTACCAGGAAGAGGATACTGAGTTTAACGCAAACCATCTATTTTAAGGAGGCTGAAATGCAAAAATGGGAATGTCCTTGCGGCTATATCTATGACCCCGCAGAAGGAGACTACGAAGGTGGAATTGAACCTGGAACGGCATGGGAAGATGTCCCTGCGGACTGGGTCTGCCCCAAATGCGGCGCCGCAAAAGAAGACTTCTGGAAGGTCGACTGATTTTCCCGGTACCCTCAGGGTACGTTCATTCCGAACTGCCCCTGAAAACGGGATCCCTCTTGACACCCGAATCGGGACGGAATCGGCAGCGCAGAAGAGCAACCGTCCATTCCGGTTCTTTCTTTTTTCTCATGGGGGCAATGATGCCCCCATGCATGTTACGCTCATGGCTCAGACCCTGGCGGATGAATGCCTGGGCCGCTCTGATTTTCAGAATTTGCGTCCGCCGCACTCTTTCTGCATCCGAATGCAGGATTCCCTCTCTTATTTTTCCCTTTTCCCGTGTCACGCGCGGGGAGGGACAATACCGCGATGCCGTTGCGGCTCCGGGTAAAATATGGCATAATACGGCATTGAATCCCCCAATCCCTCTGTTCAATGGAAGGCCATGGAAACACACCCCCCGAATCGAGCAGGCCTCTTTTCTCTCAAATCCTGGGCAGATGAACCGCTCATAAGCCCTTCGCTCCTGAAGACGGCGTTGCATTGTACGCTCCGGCTCATCCTGATAACCTTCCGGGAATTTATCGACAATGGCATCTCCTTGCGCTCTAGCGCTTTAACCTATACCGTTCTGCTCTCTTTGGTTCCAATCCTGGCCATCAGCACCGCCGTTGTCAAAGGTCTGGGGGGAGGAGATCAGCTGCGCCAGGCCGCCTACGCCTATGTGGAAAGCCTGGACACCAGCAAAGGGGCTGCCTTTGAGGGTTCTGCAGACAAAACGCCTCCTGCGCAGGCGCCGCTATCCGATGAGAACGAAACGCTGACAGCACATCTGCGTTCGGCCGTTGACACGCTTTTCAATTATGTGGATAAGACGAACTTTGCCACACTGGGGACTGTTGGCGTGGCTGGAATTCTTGTGACTGTCATCATGGTGCTCGGCAATATCGAAGAGGCCATGAACGCTATCTGGAAGGTCAATGCCGGCAGATCGCTTCTGCGGAAAATTGCCGATTATATCACCCTGCTCATACTGATGCCGATCTCCATTAACGTTGCCTTTGCGGCAAGCGCATTTTTGAAAAGCCCGTCGCTAGCCTCGAAAATGAATATCCTGATCCCCTTTCCCTGGATACAGGTCCTTCTGCTCAAGGCCCTGCCCGTCCTCATCATCTCGCTCACCTTCACTGTCATGTACATGTTTTTCCCAAACGGCAAGGTAAAAGCCATCCCGGCCTTTTGGGGAGCCGTCTTCGCTGCCATCTTCTGGTTTACTGTCCAGAATATCTATATCAGCCTCCAGGTCGGGGTGGCAAACTACAACGCTATCTACGGGTCCTTCGCCACCCTCCCCCTCTTTTTGGTCTGGATCTATCTGGGCTGGGTCTTTTTTCTCACCGGAGCCCAGGTCGCGTATTCCCTGCAAAATATAAAAACCTACCGTCTTGTACGGAAGATACCTGCCCCTTCATTGCAATTGGCAGCGGCCCTCGATATCATGGACAGGCTCTATCTGGCCTTTGCCGCCAGCCAGCCGCTTACAGCGGCCCGTCTCGCCGAAGTCCTGCCGGTCTATCCCCCTCAGCTCATAGCAGAGGTTCTGTCGAAGCTCACAGCAACCCGGTTGCTTCACGCTTCCGCGTCCGACAAACGACTCCTGCCGACCTCCCCCAGGGAGCAGTATGACGGAAAAAGGGTAGCGCACTTGATTTTTGGCGCAGATGCCCCCGATACCTGCGGGGGAAGACGGAGCATAAACGCCATTGAGGCCGCAGCCAACCGGTGCCGCGCCCTCAATGGCGAGGGGGAAGAAAAGATACCTGAATGAAATCGGCAGATTCCTTCCTCTCGTCAAGATGGGCCGGGCATAAGAAAGAAGCGCCTCGAAATCTTACGCGCCCATGCACCAGCCGTAGGCGTTTCTGAACATCTGCAGCCAGGGCGTCACCGGCAGTTTTTTCAAGGCCTGCGGCAGATAATGCGCCTGCCAGGGCAGGAAGGTCCTCTCCGGATGCGGCATCATGGCCAGATGCCGGCCATCGGGCGAGCACAGGCCGGCCAGGCCTCCCGGAGAACCGTTGGGATTGAAAGGGTAGGCCTCGGTCGGATTGGAATCGTCATCGACAAAGACCACGGGGATCATATTTCCGGACTGCACCTTCACCTGCACAGCCGGGTCGGGAAAATGCAGCTGGCCCTCGCCGTGATCGACATGGATACCGAAGACCAGGCCATCCATACCCTTGAGCATGATGGAATTGGTCTTCAACACCTTTACCGTGGACCAGCGCGACTCGAACCGCCCTGAGATATTTCTGATAAACCGCGGCTGGCTCTCAGCTGGGATCCCCTGCCAGGGCACCCAGCCAAGCAGACCGAAAAGCTGACAGCCGTTGCAGACACCCAGCGTAAAGGTATCCGGCCGGTTGTAAAATTCATCGAACATCGTCTTCAGCCTTTCGTTGAAGAGGATGGTTGCGGCCCAGCCCTTGGCCGACTCGGGGACATCGCCGTAGGAGAATCCGCCCACCGCGGCCAGGCCCCTGAATTCCGCCAGGTCTATCCTGCCTTCGAGAAGATCCGTCATGCAGACATCCCAGGGCTCGAAGCCCGCCATGTAAAAGGCCGAACTCATCTCACGGTCCGAATTCGAACCCTCGTCGCGCAGGATGGCGACCTTGGGCTTATCCTTTCTGTCCAGCACCTCAGCTGGCGCAGGCTCGGGATTGAAGGGAACCGTGTAGGACGGTCCCTTGCGGTCGGCAATGTTGCTCTTCTCCTCGTCTGCACAGGCAGGGTTCATCTGCAGACGTTCAAGCTGGTAGCTGGTCTCTTCCCACCACTGGCGCAAAAGGCCCATCTCTTCATCGAGAACGACCTCATCATCGTAGACGATGCGGATCTGTTTCTCCTCAGTAGTCTTCCCGATCTCCAGATAGGGAACGCTTGCCAGTTCCAGAATGGTCTTCACCTCTTCGGACATGTCCTCCCGGCACTCAAGCACCAGGCCCAGTTCCTCGGCAAAGAGCACTGCCAGCACTGAGTCCCAGCCCTGCATCGATATGTGCAGACCGCAATCACCACTGAAGGCCATCTCCAGCAGGGTGACGATCAAGCCGCCGTCGCTTCTGTCATGGCCGGCCAGGATCAGGCCCTTGCCGATGATCTCCTGCACCGCGTTAAAACCGCGTTTCAGCAGTTCGGGATCGCTCAAATCCGGGCAATTGTCTCCGAGCTGGCCCAGGACCTGAGCCAGAGCCGTTCCGCCCAGACGGGTCTTCTCGTCACTGAAATCAAGGAGGAGCAGCACAGAGCCGGGCTCTTTAATATCAGGTGTCACCGCTCTGGTGATGTCGGACATCGCCGCATAGAGGGAGATTACCAGCTGGCGCGGCGATTTGACAGTCCGGCCGTCCACCATGGTGGCCATGGACAGGCTGTCCTTGCCGCCATCCACAGCCACGCCCAGTGTGATCATCGCATCCCGCATGGCCAGGGCCGCATCGTACAGGGCCGAACCCTCGCCAGGCAACTTGGGGGCCCACATCCAGTTGGCGGAGCATTTCACCTGTTCAAGATCGTCGATCCTGGCCCAGACCAGATTAGTCAGGGCCTCGCCCACCGCCATTCTGGCGCCCGCCGCCGGATTCACCAGCATTTTGATTGGTTGCTCACCGATGGCCGTCGCTATGCCGGTCAGTCCAAAATGGGACTGGGCGACGATGGCGACATCGGCCACCGTCAGCTGCAGGGGACCGCAGCACTGCTGCTGGGCGATAAGCCCCGTCACCGCCCGATCCACCTTATTGGTCAAAAAGCGCTTGGATCCTACAGAGACCAGACGCAGGACATCGTGGAGGGCGTCGCGGACCGTCAAATTTTCCGGCAGGACGACGGGTGCCAGGGCCGGATCGACATGCCGGTCGGAAAAGCTCTTTCGTGGGATATTGCCCAGCAGGTCGTTCAGCGCAATATCCACGGGGGTGGTCCCGTCCAGGGCGTCGTGGACCACGAAACGCAGATCGCCGGTCACCTCGCCCAGGACCTCGCAGGCCACCTTTTCCCGCCTGCAGATGCCCTGGAAGCCATCAATATTCTCAGGCCGGATAAGCAGGCCGATCCGCTCCTGATATTCGGCAACGTAGATCTCCAGCACCGACATGGTGGGATCTCCGACCCGGATGTTCCTGATCTCGACACGGCCGCCGGATTTTTCCACCAGTTCCTTCAAGACGTTGGCAGGGCCGCCCGCCCCCTGATCATGAATGACATCGATGAGCGACCGTCCCCCCATCTCGTTGCAGGCCCGGATGACGCGGTTCATCTTCTGCTCCATCTCCGCATCTCCGCGCTGGACGGCGTTGAAGTCGAGATCGGAGGCGTTTTCCCCCTGCATCATGCTGGAGGCGGCGCCGCCGCCGAAGCCGACCCGGTAGGCGGGACCGCCCACCTGAACGATGAGCATCCCTTTTTCGGCATTGGCCTTTTCGGTATGGCGGGCGTCTATCTGGCCGATCCCTGCGGTAAACATGATGGGTTTGAGATAGCCCCAGCGTTCACCATTGTCCAGCTGCATATCAAAAGAGCGGGTGAAGCCCTGAATCAAAGGCTCTCCGAATTTATTGCCGTAATCCGAAGCGCCGTTGCTGGCTTCGATCTCGATCTGCAAGGCCGAGGCGAGATTGTCAGGGCAGGGATAGCGCTTCTCCCAGCTCATTTCATAATCGGGGATATGGAGGTTGCCGACGCAGTAACCGGCGGTTCCGGCCATCACGAAGGCCCCTCTTCCCGTTCCCTGGACATCCCGTATCCTGCCGCCGGTTCCGGTCTCAGCGCCGGGAAAGGGCGCCACGCCGGTGGGGAAATTGTGGGTCTCGGCGGTCAGCAGCAGATGAAAGGCGGCAGACGCCATCGCAAGCGCCGAAGGCTGGCCGGGATTCTCCGGAAGGAGCGTCGTTATGTCATACCCCTCTATAACGCTGGAATTATCTTTGAAGGCGACGACAGAACCCTTTGGGTGTGCTGTCAGCGTGCCGGTCACCAGTTCGAAGAGAGTCTTTTTCTTCTCAACACCGTCGATGATCTGTCTGCCTCTGAAATAACCGTGGCGGGAATGCTCGGAGTTGGCGTTGTTCAGATCCATGATCTCGACGATTGTCGGATTGCGCCGGTGCTTTTTGACAAAATAGTCGTAATAGAAATTCCGGTCCCACTCGTCCATGGATATTCCGGGAATTTCGGCCAGGGCGTCCGGTCCTTTCCCCTTCAGGTCGACTTGATAAACCGCTTCGGGGACGATTCCCGTCTCAAAGGTGGTCAAAGGCGTGTGATACGGGCATTCCGTCATCCGGTCGTGATGGGCCTTTATAAAGTCCTGCAGATTTTCTTCAGCCGGCACCAGATAACGGCGCGAGCGTTCCACCCGGCTGATGCAGTCAAGTCCCGTCGCCCGGCAGATGGAGACCATATTTGAGGACCACGCCGTGGCGAAATTGAGCCGCGGACCCACCTCTACAACCCTGGGACCGGCGAACATGGAACTGCAGGAGACAGTCTTGATCAAAAACCCGTCTGCGAGGATAAGCCGTAAACAGTCCATTTCCCCGGAGGTCAGATCACGGAATGACTCAATGTTGAAACAATATTCCATGCCGGAGTCAATCTTTCTGAAGAGCTGCACAACTGTCAATCCCATATTTGGTTCCTCTTTGTCCTGCTGGTGCCAGGCTGGCTGTTTTGGTGAACGTCTTTATATTGTCGGCAGAAAGGGAGATGACCGCTGTCTGCTCTGGGCGCATTAAACCACAAAGCGCCTCCCCCGTAAAGTAGGCACCGGGAAAATTCCGCCCGCCCGTTTCAGCCCCTCCTTGCCGTATCCGGGTCTTTGCAACAGGGGGAAAAAGGGACGCGGGGCAGCGGGAGATTTTCAGCTCAATCCCAGTTCCTGCTGAGACAGAGCTGCTCCACCTGGGGCCCGACCTTGCTCCAATCGACACAGGGCCGGTTAAACCCCCTGGGATGGATCAGCGGGCAGCCGAAGGCGGAATCATCGATATAGACGTGGGCATAGGCCTTGGGGCTTGTTGTCCAACTCGCCTGGGTCGGGTTGGTGTTCACCGCAAAGAGGGTGACACCCTTGCCTTCCAGATAGGCCACAGCATCCGACAAGGCTGTTTTGAACATCTCGCTGTCAGAGCGCATGGTAAATAGAATGATCCGTATACCATAGGTATTGAATCTTTTTAACCACATGAGTGCCCCGGGAACAGGTGCGCCCATTTCCGGAAAACAATGATCCACGATGGTTCCATCAAAATCTACACAAACGAACATGAAAACTCCGCTCCGCTCTCAATTATCAGGTTTATACTGAAGAGTGCGCCTCCATCCACCGGAGGCCGGGGACAGCAGCCTTCTCCCGCCGGCATATTTCTCTTGTTTCACCGCCGCTATCCGTGTAATAGAGAAGAAGTTCCGGCACTGCCTTTTTTCAAACCGGGAAAACGCAGCGCAGACAACGATCGGGGATTATGCGATTTCGCCAGGCAGGTGCAGACCTCTTCCCCGGCACATCCATCAACCATTTTCCACGCCACAGCGCATGCACGAATCTACCCGCCCGCTGCTTCCCGAATCCGTTCTCTCTATCTACTATATTCAGGGAAAAATACCATCTCAACAACGGTTTCCGGCCCATTTTCTCGGCAACTGGGAAGAAGACGGGTTTTCTTTCCTCTTTTTCCGGCAGCCCGAACCAGAACTTGTCAACGCCGTCATCATGGCCAATCCAGGCATCCGTCTTCTTGACACCTACGAGATGACCTACGAGCAATGGCAGGGCGGGAAGCTCGAAGCCATGACCATTGGCCGGTTTCATTTCACGCCGCCATGGTGCACACCCATGCCTGAACCCGGCCAGATGGGCATTATCCTTGATCCGGGAGTGGTCTTCGGCAACGGCACCCATCCGACAACCAGGGATTGCCTTGAGGCCATTGATCTTGTCTGCACCGGCAAGAAGGTCCATACCATGCTGGACCTGGGAACCGGCACCGGCATCCTGGCCCTGGCGGCGATCAAGTCGGGATGCGGGAAGGCGCTGGCCGTTGATTTCAATTATCTGGCGGCACGGACAGCGCGGACCAATGTCCGCCTGAACGGAATGGAAAAGAATATCCTGGTAATCCAGGGCCGGGCGGAAGAACATACGGTTTTCCCCTCAGACCTGCTGGTTGCGAACATCCACTACGCGGTCATGAAGGACCTGGTCCGCACGCCCGGTTTTCTGCGGCAGAAATGGTTCCTCCTCTCCGGGTTGATGCGGAGTGAGGCCAGGGAAATGCTGGACTTCCTGTCAACCCAGCCCGTAATAATTATCAAGCAGTGGAACGGCGACACCTGGACCACCGTTCTCGGACTGACCCGTGAATAAGAAGGCCTCTGTCATCTTCCAAAGCCGCCTTCCCCTTTTCCGTCTTTTTCTTCAAACCCGAAGATCTCCTGCCGCGGCACCTTGTAGACCATCCCCCGGTCATCTGTGATGGTCACCGTGCCTTTATCGATTTCGATGATCTTCGCCCTCAGGGTCCCTCCGTTTACCAGGACCACCTTATAGTATCCGGTCTTGCCCTCCGCCTTCAGGACCGACTTCGGCTCTGCCTCCTTTTTTTTCCCTTTCAGCAATTCCAGGTACAGCCGGTCGAGGTCCTTATTCCCAGGGGTGATAACATTGCCTTCATCCTGATTGCCTGCAGACTCTCCGGCTATCCCGGTCTCACCGGCCAGCGCACAGCCGCCCCTCCCCATCCAGCCAGGCCCCAGGCAGCCATACAGGATGGCCGTCACCATACACACCAGGGACAACCGGGATAGCCGTGGCCGGAGTCGCTTCCTTTTTCCTTCCGCTTTACGCAGGATATCGTTTTTTTGCATGGGTACAATCCGATAGTATTCTAAAAATCCCGCACTCGGAGGGGAAGGCGTCGAATTGCCCTCACCGCATTCACGATCGCGGCAGGTCCTCCCCTGTTTTCCGCGCCCTTCCCCTACTTCTGCATAAGATGTCCGACCGCCTTCTCCAGGCCGTCCAGAGACAACTCAAACATCGGGATGATGTTCCGGATTATATCGATGGTGCGGGTTCCCTGCCAGTCATCCTGCCGGATCGGGTTCATCCAGACCGCCCGGCTGAAGGTGTCGGCCAGGAAGCTCAGACGCTGGATGCTCGGCTTGCCGCTGCGGTCATAGGCATAGATGGACCCGTCGGCCGCCATGAGTTCATACGGAGCCATGCTGGCGTCTCCGACGATGATCAGCCTGGTGTCGGAGGCGAGTCTTGCAAAATCGTCGATCCTGACGGGTTTCTTATACCGCTGCGGATCCTCCCAGAGCAGATCGTAGATGGTATTATGAAAAAAGTATATCTTCAGATCCTTGAACTGGGCCTTGGCATATTGGAAAAGGATCCGGACCACGTCAATATAGGGGTCCATCGACCACCCCCCGTTGTCGATGGCCAGGATGACCTTCAGCCGATCGACGATGCCGCGGTCGAAGACGATCTCGATCTCGCCGCCGTTTTTTATGGTCTGATAGATGCTGGCATCGATATTAATCCGGTCCTTCACCCCTTCGGGAACCAGATGCCGCAGACGCTTCATGGCCTCGCCCATGGAACCGGACGTCAGAGGACCGTCGGCCGAGTAGGCCTTGTACCGCCGCTCCCCGGCAACCTTCACCGCCGATAAATTCCTGGATGTCCCGCCCACCCGCAGACCTCCGGGATGAACGCCGGAGTGGCCCACGGGAGAGGTCCCTCCGGTTCCGATCCACTTGGAACCGCCGTCATGCCGTTCCGTCTGGTCGCGCAGGCGCTCCCTGAAATACTCCAGCAGCTCGGCAGGCGACAGCCTCTGCAGAGCCTTCTCGTCCAGGCCGAGGGCAGCGGCCAGGACCTTCGGATTCTGCAGCCAGTCGGCCAGCATTCCCCTGGCCAGGAGTTCATCTTCCAGGTCATCACCGGCAGGGAGCTCGGTCCCTTCGAAGATGAAGGCGAAGATCCGGTCATACAGGTCGAAATGCCGCTCGCTTTTCACCAGGATGGCCCTGGCCGCAATATACAGATCGTCCAGAGACCGCACCAGGCCGCGGTGCATCGCCCTGTGCAGGGTCAGAAAGGAGGTGGGGCTGACGGGGATCCCCGCCTCTTTCAGGGAGTAGAAAAATTGCACGAACATCAGTTTCTAGCCTCTGAAGAACCGCTTTTTCAGAAGGGTGCCGGCCGATTTTTGATAATCTCCGCTTTTTTTAAAAAGAACGCCCAGATAGGGTATCTCTTTCTGAATCAGCTCCCCGCTTCTGAAATCGGGGTCGGCGGCAAGCGCCCGGATCCAGTTGATCAGCTCCCGGGTGGCCGGTTTTTTCTCTATGCCCTCGGCCTCCCGCAGTTCGTAAAAGGCCCCGATGGCATTTTCGGCAAGCTTGCCCGAGATTTCGGGAAAATGCACATTGATGATGTTTCGCATCATCTTAGGATCGGGAAAGGCGATATGGTGGAAATTGCACCGGCCGAGAAAAGGATCGGAGAGATCCCTCTTGGCGTTAGAGGTGATGACGATCACCGGCCTGTGCACGGCCTTCACCACATCGTCGGTCTCGATGATATCGAACTGCATCTGGTCAAGAACATCCAGCATATCGTCCTGGAACTCGGCCTCGGCCTTGTCGATCTCATCGATGAGCAGCACGCAGCGCTCCGGGGCGGTGAAGGCCTGGCCTATCTTTCCCATCTTGAGATAGTCATGGATGTCGCTGACGTTACGCCCCGAATCTCCGAACCGGCTGTCATTGAGGCGGGTCAACGTATCGTACTGATAGAGGGCCTCGATAGCTTCATGTTGGACTTGACGTTGAGCACGATCAGGCGCATGGCCAGCGACTCAGCTATGGCATGGGCAAGCATGGTCTTGCCGGTCCCCGGTTCGCCCTTCAGCAGCAGAGGCATCTCCAGGATCATGGAGATATTGACGATTTTTGCAAGCTCCTCATCAAGAATATATCGGGTGGAACCCGCGAATGTATGTGTTTGCATGCCCTTCTGTACTCTACTCCTGCTATGCATTGTCCTGATCGTCCAGCATTATCCGATGCAGACCGGAATCCTGGCAATGACGTTGACGGTTTCGTATGATCTGCACCACTTCCCTGACGAAGGCAAACCGGCAATGGGCAGGACAGAGCCTGAAATTCTCCCTTTCCAGGCACCTGCCCGTACATTCCTCTCCGCCTGTCTTATTCTCCAGGTACCTTTCCCCCGTATACAGGCTGAAAAACTCCCGGACCTCCAGGGCCATGGTCGAAAAGCATCCCGCGACCCTGTGGGTAAAATACAGAAGGCCGAATTCAAGCTGATCGAAATCAGCATCGTATCCATTTAATTCAAGCGAAGCATCATCAAGGAAGGCATCCCTGTCCCCCCAGTCCTTCCTGCACATGGGACATTGCTTGAAGGGTTTTCCGCCGTTTCCGCCGTTTCCGCCCACATTATTCATCCACTGACCCTGCCTGCAAAGAATCCTTCACAGCCTTCTGATATAATTTTTCCGCCCGATAGGAACTGCGGACGAAGGGCCCGGCTGCAACACCCGAGAAACCGAGCGCGAGCGCCTTGTTTTCCAAGAGCTGAAACTCACCGGGCGGCACGAAACGCGTAACCGGCAAATGGGCCGGCGACGGCTGCAGGTACTGGCCCATGGTCAGTATATTGCAATCAACGTCCCGCAGATCGCGCAGAGCCGCCATCAGTTCCGCTTCGGTCTCGCCCAGCCCCAGCATGATGCCGGTCTTGACGGGGATATCCGGGGTAAGCCGCCTGGCCGCCGCCAGAAGTCCCAGAGACCGGGCATACTCCGCACCCGGCCGGACAGAGGGATAGAGGCGGGGCACCGTTTCCATATTGTGATTCAGCACGGAAGGCCCGGCGGCCAGTATCGTCTCCAGGCATTCCGTGTCCCCGCCAAGGTCAGGGATGAGGACCTCGATGCGAGTCGCCGGCATCCTCTCCCTGATGGCCCTGATGGTGTCTGCGAAAAACGAGGCTCCGCCGTCGGCCAGATCGTCTCTGGTCACCGAGGTGACCACCGCATAGCGAAGTCCCAGCATTTCGACGGCCCGCGCCACCAGGGCCGGTTCATCGGGATCGGGAGGACCTGCGGGGCCAGGGGCCACGGCGCAGAACCGGCAGTTGCGGGTGCAGGCCCTGCCCATGATCATGAAGGTCGCCGTCCCGCCCGCATAGCACTCGAACTGGTTCGGGCATTGGGCCTCCTGGCAGACCGTGTTCAGACGGTGATCACGCAAAAGCCCCCGGATCCGTTCGTATTCAGGGCCTGAGGGAAGACGGCGCGTGAGCCAGTCCGGCTTGGTCCTGCCTCTCTGTCTGTCTGCTGCAATCATGTCCTTGTCATTTCAAAATCCGCAGGAACGAAACGTCTTACGAAGACTTCGGCAAGATGCCCTTCCATACGCTCTTTCACCTCTGTAAAGGACAAATCCGTCCCCAGTTCCCGGGCCAGCGACGTCATCCCGACTCCCGCCATCCCGCAGGGATTCATCCAGCTGAAAGGCGCAAGGTCAGTAGTAATATTAAGCGCCAAACCGTGAAAGGCAAGCCCGTGCCGGATGGCGATTCCCACACTGCCCAGTTTTCTGCCCCCGCTCCAGACCCCGTGGTTGCGCCCGTCACGGACGGCGGCAACGCCAAACTCCCCGCTCAGCCGGATCATCGACTCTTCCAGCCTGAAGACATATTCGGCAACGGAAAGCCCGGCGCTCTTCAGATGGACAATGGGATAGACCACCAGCTGACCCCGGCCATGATACGTTATATTGCCCCCCCTTTCAATGGGGATGAGGGGAATCCCCCGCTGCTTCAGAAACTCCGGGCTGACGGTAAGATTGTCCTGCCCGCCCCGGCGTCCCAGCGTGAAGACCGACGGATGCTCGGTGATCAGGAAGATATCCGCATCCAGCCGGCCCGACCTTCGCCTTTCCACCAGCTCCAGTTGCAGGCCGTGGGCCTTGCGATACTCCGTGAGACCCAGATCGAGCAGATAAGCCTTATGGCGATCAGACATACTTCAGCATCCCGTGAGACAGGGGTGCCTGGCGGCGGCGGTCTCATCCAGCCTCTTCACCTTGCAGAGATGGGGAGCCCCGTGCAGGATCTCCGGCTCCTCCCGGGCCTCGCGCACGATTTCCTTGAAACTCTCGATGAAGCGGTCGATATCGGCCTTGCTCTCGGTCTCGGTGGGCTCGATCATGATGGCGCCGGCCACCACCAGCGGGAAATAGATGGTGGGCGGATGATAGCCGTAATCCATCAGCCGTTTGGCCATGTCCAGGGTCGACACCTTATACGGATGCTGCAGCAGATCGGAGAACACGCACTCATGCATGCAGGGCCGGTCGTAGGGAAGATGCAGCTCTCCCTTGAGCTTCTCCTTGATGTAATTTGCATTCAAGACAGCCAGTTGGCTTGCCCTGTGCAGATTTTCGGCCCCCATGCAGCGGATATAGCTGTAGGCCCTCACCAGGATTCCGAAGTTGCCGTGGAAGGCATGGATACGCCCCACCGAATCGGGACAGTTTTCATCGAGACGGTAGCCTTTGCCGCCCTTGACCACCCGGGGCACCGGCAGGAATTTCCTCAGGGCCTCGGTCACGCAGACCGGCCCCGCCCCCGGTCCTCCTCCCCCGTGGGGCGTCGAGAAGGTCTTATGGAGGTTGAGATGGACGATATCCACACCGCATCGCTTCAGGTCGGCCACCCCCATGACGGCGTTCATGTTGGCGCCGTCGCCGTAGACCAGCCCGCCCGCGGCATGGACAATCCCGGCGATCCGTACGATGTTTTCCTCGAAGAGCCCCAGGGTATTGGGATTGGTGATCATGATGCCTGCGGTCTGCTCATCCATCAGCTGCGCGACGGTCTCCGGATCCAGCATACCGTCCGGCCCGGACTTGACCGCCACCGGCTGCAGGCCGCAGAGCGCGGCGCTGGCCGGATTGGTTCCATGGGCGGTATCCGGAATCAGAATCTTGGTCCGCCGCAAGCCGCGGCTTTTATGATAGGCTGAAAAGATCAGCATGCCGGTCAGCTCGCCGTGCGCCCCTGCGGCAGGCTGCAGGGAGACCGCAGAAAGGCCGGTGATGGCGGCAAGATACTCCTGCAGTTCGTAGAGGATCTTCAGCGTCCCCTGGCAGAGCGCGTCCGGCAGCATCGGATGGCTGGCGGCGATCTCAGGGGTCGCGGCTATCCTGTCATTGATCTTGGGGTTATATTTCATCGTGCAGGATCCCAGCGGATACATCCCGGTATCCACGCCGAAATTCCATTGAGACAGCCGGGTGTAGTGCCTGACGACATCCACCTCGCTCAAGTCGGGAAAGTCCGGCCCCGGTCCGGTCAGTGCCGCATCGATTGCGGCAGCCGGGACATCGCCTGCGGGGACGTCCATCCCGCGCCGGCCTCGCTGCCCCTTTTCCCAGAGCAGCGGCTCATTTAAAATCAATCCCACTGTGGCCGATACGTTTTTCATATGTTTACCTCCCCGACTACGGCATCGATGATCTCCCGGCTGACGGTCTCGGTCACGCAGAAAAGGTACCTGTCGGCAAGCCCGGGATAATACCGGCCGAGTTCAAGCCCGGCCACCACCTTTCTGCGCAAAAGCCTTCTTGCCGCAGGCTTGAAGCTTTTAGGAAACTCCGCCACGAATTCGTTGAAGGTGGGGGAGGAAAAGCAGATCCTGGCCCCGGCCCGCACCAGCTCGGACTTGAAGTACGCAGCTTTATCGTAATTGAGGCGGGCCAGCTCCCTTAAGCCGGTGCCGCCCAGGGCCGCCATGTAGATGCCCGCCGTCATCGCGCACAATCCCTGGTTGGAACAGATGTTGGAGGTGGCCTTCTCCCGGCGGATATGCTGCTCGCGGGTGGCAAGCGTCAGGACAAAGCCCCGTCTGCCGTCCAGATCGGCGGTCTGGCCCACCAGGCGTCCCGGCATGCTGCGCACATACTGCTGCCGACAGGCGAACATGCCCAGCCCAGGCCCGCCGAAACAGCGGGGAATGCCGAAACTCTGGCCCTCACCGCAGACGATATCGGCCCCGCAGCTGCCGGGATTTTTCAAGAGTCCATAGGCCAGCGGCTCGGTAAAGCAGGTGATAAAGATCGCATCCCGACGATGAGCGGCATCGGCTGCGGCTTTAAGGTCTTCGATGACGCCAAAGAAATTCGGCGACTGGATGGCCACGGCCGCAAGATCGGAAATCCCGTCCAGGGCGGAAAGATCGGTGCGGCCGTCGGCTGTGACCGGCAGTTCCACCAGCTCAAATTCCCCCGGCCGGAAATAGGTCGCGGCCACCTGACGGTAATGGGGATGGATGGCGGATGAGACGGCCACCCTCTTTTTCTTTTTCGATATCCGGATCCCCATGAGCAGGGCCTCAGCCAGGGCGGAGGCGCCGTCATAGATAGAGGCATTGGCCACATCCATGCCCAGCAGCCGGGCTGTCAGCGTCTGGTATTCGAAGATCCCCTGCAGGGTTCCCTGGGCCATCTCCGGCTGATACGGCGTGTACGAGGTCAGAAATTCCGACCGGCCCGTCAAGGCCGGGATGATGGCCGGGATATGATGGTCGTAGCTGCCCGCCCCGATCAGGACCTTGAAATCAGGCTTGACTTTCATCATCGCCGCAAGCCCTCGTACGTGATCATTCAGCTCCCATTCGGTCATGGGCGCGGGCAGTTCCATCTCCCCCGTCCGGCGGCACCGGGCAGGCACCGGAGAGAAAAGTTCGTCCAGATCCCTGGCCCCGACAACCTGCAGCATGGCCTGTATTTCTTCATCGGTATGCGGTAGATAACGCATGATTTTCCCTCAGTCAGATGTATATGAAGATCCCGGAGGCTGCGGCCCTGCCTGCCGGAGTGACGGGCTTCCAGGGTCTGCCGTGTCCGGCCGTCCGCTCCCGCCGTGCTGCTCAGCCGTTTAAGAGATCGAGATACTCATCGATGGTCAGCAGGGCATCCAGTTCCAAGAGATCGGAGGGCCTGATCCTGACGATCCAGTTTTCATAGGGATCCTTGTTGACCAGCTCGGGGGCGTCGGCCAGGGCCTCGTTGACCTCAACGATCTCGCCTGCAAGCGGCAGATAGATCTCGGATACGGCCTTGACCGACTCCAGGGTCCCGAACTCTTCGCCCTGGCCGAATTCATCCCCCACCTCCGGCATCTCCACATAAACGATATCCCCGAGCTGATCCTGGGCATAATCGCTGATCCCGACGATGGCAATATCCCCTTTGATCCGCACCCACTCGTGATCCTTGGTGTAATGCAGATCTTCCGGCAGGTTCAATTCCTTAATTTCTTTCATGGTCTGCTTCCTCTCTCTTATGATTAATATAGGCCGCGCCTGCCTCAAATACCGGAATCGCGACTTAGAGCATCCTGGACATGGCCCGCCTGGCCGAGCGTCCGGGACGGATATCCTCCCGGACCTCAACGGTGATCCGTCTTTTTCCGTCGGTTAAGATGATATTCTCGCCTGCGGCCAAGGGCCTGTTCACCTTCACAAAGCCGCAGCACAGCCCCTTGGGATTGAAATCCCCGGTTTTCCCGTCGGCCTCGGAGGTGGCGATACTGACGATGGTGCCGTCCACGCGGCCGATGGCCATATCGGTGGTGCAGGTCAGGATGCTGCCGATCCGGACGCCGCTCCCGTCCAGCACCCAGCTGTCCTCGCAGGCGTTGATCTTGCGTGGATCATAGCCCGCAAAGGGCAGTGTATACTCTTGCTCTTTGCACTGCAAGAGGGCAGAAGCGCCGATGAAGTCTTTGGTGAATCCCGTACCCGTCTCATCCCAGGCCAGTGCAAACAGCCAGGGATTATGGGCAAAGGGCCAATGGCCGATATCCTGATGGGAAAGGGGCAGAACGGCCCCTGCCCGCAGGGAATCCCTGGCCGCCAGGCCGCAGGGAATCAGGCCGAATTCCCGGCCTGCCGCAAGCACGGATTCCCAGACGGAGGCGGTCCTTGCGATATCGACATAGAGTTCAAAACCGAACTCGCCGGTATAGCCTGTCCGCGACACCATGACGGATGTTCCGTCCAGCAACAGGACAGGCCCGGCCCCGGGACCTCCGAACCAGCCGCGGAAGGAAAAATAGGCCATCTTCGGCAGGATCTCATCCGGGTCGCGCAGAATCTTCTTCAGGATCCTGGCAGAGGCCGGTCCCTGGATGTCCATCTTGCCGACCCTATCCGTCAGGTCCGAGATTATCGTGTCCGCATCCTGCTTGTTAATCTCCAGATGGGCAGCAACGGCCGCTCCCATGCCTGCGTTGACCACTACCATATAGAGGTCTTCCGTCACCTGATAGACGATGGCGTCATCAAGGACATGGCCTTTGCCATCGAGAAAGACGCCGTACACGCAGCGGCCGGCCGCAAGCGGGTTTCTTCCCGGTCCGCCGCAGGCGTCCAGATCCTTGGAAAAGCAGTGCTGCAGCAATGTCCTCGCGGCCTTTCCGCGGACAGTGAGGATGGCCATATGGCTGGTGTCGAAAAGCCCGGCCCTTGTCAGCACCGCCAGATGTTCGCCTCTGGCTCCCGTGGGATACCAGAGCGGCATGTCATAGGAGGCGAAGACCGCCATATTGGCCCCGTGAGCCTGATGCCATGCATGCAAAACGGTTTTCCTGACAACATTTCCCATGGTGTCCTCCCTGCAGCGGGTGCGCCCTAATGTACGGCGGGTTTACGGCACGTATCAATGTTTTCCAATACGGATATAGAAGCATTTTCCCTTCCCGTATTCAAGCGCAAAAAGCACAGCGCCCTCCTGGCGCTCCCGCCTTTGAGCGAAAGACAATGGCCGTTTTGGAAAAAAACAGGTATCCTCCACCAACTGTATCTTTTCAAAAGCAGACCGGCATTTCAAGGAGATTGCTGACCATGGCCCTGAAACTAGTCATCCTCGGCGCAGGCCCCGGCGGGTATAGCGCAGCGGTACGGGCAGCCCAGCTGGGCTGCGAGGTTACGATCATAGAAAAAGACAGGCTCGGGGGCACATGCCTGAATTACGGTTGCATCCCCTCCAAAATCCTGAAAAAAAGCGCCGGCCTGCTCAAGGACATAGAAGGCGCCGGGGAATTCGGGATAGACGTGCCTCCGGGTCCACTCTGTTCCCTGCCGGCGGTGATGACCCGTAAAAACGCAATCATAGCCAGCCAGCGCAAGGCCCTCGCGGATCTTCTGCAGCGCAACGCCATCACCTGCATCACCGGTGAAGGACGTCTGGTGGACGACCACCGCCTGGAATACGCGGACCAAGATGGCCGGATTCAGACCGCGGACTGGGACAGACTGATCCTGGCCACAGGGAGCCGCCCGCTCAGCATTCCGGCTTTCCCGCTGGACGGCCGGGATATCCTTTCCAGCACCGAGGCCCTGGAACTGCAGCATATTCCCGCCTCCATGATCATCGTGGGCGGCGGCGTGATCGGCTGCGAGCTGGCCTGCATCTTCAGCGACTTCGGCGCGAAGGTCGCCATCGTCGAGGGGCAGGGCCGGCTGCTGCCGCTGCCCTCCATCGACCGGGACTGCAGCAGGCTCATTTTGCGGGAGATGAAGAAGCGGAATATCTCGGTCCTGCTGGGCAGGACCGTGGTGTCGGCAGACTACCGGAAAGACGGCCTCCACGCCGTCATCGGTCCATCCCCCGCAGCCGAAGGCCTGAAGGAAAAGGAAAAGCGGATTCTTGATGAGCGGACGGAAAAGCTCCTGGTCTGCATAGGCCGCCGTCCCAACAGCGACGGCCTGGGGCTCGCCGGACTCGGGGTCGACACGGACGAAAAGGGCTGGATCATTGTCGATGCGATGATGCGCACCAGCAGGACCGATATCTACGCCATAGGCGATGTCCTGGGACCGGCCAAGGCGATGCTGGCCCATGTGGCGTCCGCCGAAGGCGAGATAGCCGCCGAAAACTGTATGGGCGCCCAGCGAACAATGTCCTATGCAGTGATTCCCGGCACCGTCTTCACCACGCCCGAAATCGGCAATGTCGGACTTTCGGAAGACGAGGCGAAGAGACGCTACCCGGACGTCCGGGCGGACACGGTCCTCTTCCGGAGCACGGGCAAGGCCCAGGTGCTGGGAGAACTGGCCGGAGAGGCGAAGATCATATCCCGGTCCGGGAGCGGCGAACTCCTTGGCGTCCATATCACCGGTCCCCATGCCTCCGACCTGATCGCCGAAGGGACCCTGGCCCTGCAGATGGGGGCGTCCGTGCACGATCTGGCTGCAACCGTCCATGCCCATCCGACGCTCGCGGAAATCATGCGGGAGACAGCCCTCAAGGCCATGGACAGACCGCTGCACGGATAATCTTCAAAACAACAGGAAAGCTCGTCATTTCAGTATGGCCCGGCCAGCAGCAATAACGAGACGTTCCTAAAAAGAAAAATGAAAAATTCCCTTCAAAACCATCCATCTCTGCATCAATTGTTCACTGCATTCCTGAGACTCGGCCTGACAGCCTTCGGCGGCCCGGCCATGATCGTCTATATTCGGAAAATGGCGGTTGATCGCCGCAAATGGCTCGACGGTGAAACGTTCAAGGACGGCGTGGTCCTTTGCCAATCCATCCCCGGCGCCACCGCGATGCAGGCGGCGGTCTATGTCGGAATGAAAACACGGGGTATACCGGGCGCGCTGTTGTCCTTTGCGGGCTTCAGTCTGCCGGCATTTGCGTTTATGCTCATTCTTTCCTCGTTGTATGCCACATTCCATACGCTCCCGAGGATCGAATCCCTTTTCAGCGGGTTGCAGGTGTCGGTGTGCGCGATCGTGGCCAATGCCGCCTGGTCTTTTGGCAGGACAACGCTCAAGCACAGGGAAGACTTTTTTTTTGCCGCGGCGGCGGCCGTTTTTTTCGGGATCGGACTCAATCCCGTTTTTATCATTGCTGCCGCTGCACTGGCTGGAATTCTGTTCCTGGGAAAGACAGCCAATGTTTCGGAAAAACAGGACAAAATAATCCTGAGCAGACTCTATTTCAGGCAATTGCTCATGCTCCTTCTGCCGCTGGCTGCCGGGCTCTTTTTCCTGTATTGCAGAGATGAAGGACTTTTCGACCTGGCGACATTGATGATGCGGATCGATCTTTTCGCCTTCGGCGGGGGTTTTGCCTCCTTGCCGCTGATGCTCCATGAGGTTGTTGATGTAAAGAAATGGATGGATGCCAAAACCTTTATGGACGGGATAGTCCTTGGACAGGTCACACCGGGGCCCATCGTTATCACCTCTACTTTTGTCGGATATCTGACGCATCGGCTTACCGGCGCATTGGTTGCGTCCCTGGCCATCTTTACGCCCTCCCTTCTTATGGTGATCGTGCTCTCGCCCATCATGGACAAGCTGAAAGGTTCTCTGCTCTTCTCCAAAGCAACAAAAGGCATACTCGCCTCTTTTGTCGGGCTCCTTCTGTATGTGACCGTGAAATTTTCATGGGCTGTTCATTGGGACATCGTGCGGGGAGTTCTCGGCCTGGCTGTCCTGATCGCACTGATAAAAAAGGCGGACCTGCTCTATGTCGTACTGGCAAGCGCGGCTCTATCGGCCGTCATTCTGTGACATCGCGGGGAAAACCATAAGAAGGGGTGAAAAAGAGGGATTGAAAATCGTCGGCTGCAGGGGAACAGTGGCCGCAGGGAAGCATCCCGGTCTTTTTGCGGGAGTACAGAACGGCTTCGGACTTATTTTTTCTTTTTCCACGTCTTTTCTTCGCCCTTCAGGAGCCTGCCGATATTTTCGTGATGCTTGATCCAGATGAGGACAGCAATAAGTCCCGCAGCCAGAACAGTCACCCCCTGGCCGCCGAA
>TBL_comb47_HYPODRAFT_10000230_pt1 | contig 73255 bp, 64 predicted proteins | sample TroBogypolimnion_40_FD_10682 | JGI IMG/M metagenome (IMG submission 10682) | reverse complement strand
CCGGAACGGGATCTTTCAGCAAGTCAATCACAGGACTTTCCAACGGAACAACTTATTATGTGCAGGCTTATGCCACGAGCAGCGCAGGAACCACCTACGGGAGTATGCAGTCCTTTGCCACAACTTCGGCTCCTGTTGTAACAACGACTGCGATCGCCACCTTTAACAGCACTTCAGCCACCATGGGTGGCAATGTAACGGCCGACGGAGGAGCGGCAGTCACCGAACGCGGAGTGGTTTATTCGACAAGCGACAGCACCCCGACAATTGGGGAAGCCGGTGTCACCAAGGTTGTGAACGGAACCACTGGAACGGGAACTTTCACCAATTCTGTCACGGGACTTTCCAGTGGAACTACCTATTATGTTCAGGCGTATGCCACCAACAACGTAGGAACCAGCTACGGGAGCATGCAGTCCTTTACGACTACAGATGTGCCAACCATCACCACAACCGCCGTCACTACGTTTAACAGCACTTCCGCCACGATGGGCGGCAATGTGATGGCCGATGGCGGAGCGACTGTCACCGAGCGTGGAGTGGTCTATTCCACAAGTGATACCACCCCCACCATCGGAGAAACAGGCGTGACGCAGGATGTAAACGGCACCACAGGAACGGGAACATTCAGCAAGTCTGTCACAGGACTTTCCGGCGGAACAACCTATTATGTGTGCGCGTATGCAACGAACAGTGTGGGAACCACTTACGGCAGTACGCAATCCTTTACAACCACTGCACTGCCAACTGTTTCAACCACTGCCATCACTACGTTCAATGGTAATTCGGCCACGATGGGCGGCAATGTGACGGCCGATGGCGGTGCTACGGTTACTGAGCGTGGAGTTGTTTATTCGGCAAGCGACAACACCCCTACGATCGGGGAAACGGGTGTTACCAAGGATGTGAACGGCACCTCCGGAACGGGAACATTCAGCAAGTCGGTCACAGGACTTTCGGGAGGCACCACCTATTTTGTACGGGCGTATGCGACCAACAGCGAAGGAGCCTCCTACGGGAGTATGCAGTCCTTCACGACCACTGCAACACCAACTGTCACAACGACTGCCATCACAACGTATGACGCCAGTTCTGCCACACTGGGCGGCAATGTGACGGCCGACGGCGGTACGATGGTGACCGAGCGTGGAGTGGTCTATTCGTCAAGCGACAACACTCCGACGATAGGGGAAGCGGATGTTACAAAGGAGGTGAACGGAACTGCAGGAACCGGAGCATTCAGCAAGTCGGTCACAGGACTTTCGGGAGGCACCACCTATTACGTGCGGGCCTATGCGATCAACAGCGAAGGAACTACCTACGGGAGTATGCAGTCTTTCACGACCATTGCTGCGCCAACCATCACAACAACCGCCGTCACTAATTTCAACAGTACTTCCGCCACGATGGGCGGCAATGTAACTTCCGATGGAGGTGCCTCGGTCACGCAGCGTGGAGTGGTTTATTCGTCCTATGACAATAATCCGACGATGGGAAGACCAGGCGTTCTAAAGGATGTGAGCGGAACTACCGGTACGGGAATATTCAGCAAGTCCATATCAGGGCTCTCCAACGGCACAACCTATTATGTGCGGGCGTATGTTATCAACAGCCAGGGAACCGTATACGGGAGTGTGCAATCCTTCACAACCACTGCTCCTCCAATCGTTTCAACAAACAACATCACTACTTTTAACAATACCTCTGCAACGTTGGGCGGCAATGTGAATGCCGATGGTGGAGCTGCGGTCACCGAGCGGGGAGTTGTCTACTCTTCGAGCGACAACACGCCGACGATAGGGGAAGCCGATGTTTTCAGGGATGCAAACGGCACCAACGGAACGGGAACATTCAGTAAGTCGGTGACGGGACTTACCAACGGTACCACCTATTATGTGCGGGCCTATGCGACCAACAGCGAAGGAACCTCGTACGGAAGCACGCAATCCTTTACAACCACGGCTCCGCCAACCGTTTCAACAAGTGCAGTCACCTCTTACAACAGTAGTTCCGCCATGCTGGAAGGAAATGTGACAGCCAACGGCGGTGCTGATGTAACTGAGCGTGGATTTGTTTATTCGTCTAGTGACAACACCCCGTTGATGGGAGAATCAGGCGTTGCCAAGGATGTGAGCGGATCCATCGGAATGGGAATATTCACCAATTCAGTCACTGGACTCTCGACCGGCATTACCTATTATGTGAGGGCCTATGCCACCAATGACCTTGGAACCGCTTATGGGAGCGTGCAATCTTTTTCTGCAATAGGACCGCCAACCGTTACAACAACCGCCATCACTACTTTTAACAGCACTTCAGCTACGATGGGCGGCAATGTGACCGCCAACGGAGGTGCCGCGGTTACTGAGCGTGGAGTCGTTTATTCGACAAGCGACAACACCCCGACGATAGGGGAAGCAGGTGTGATGCAGGATGTGAATGGCACCACAGGGACAGGAACATTCAGCAAGTCAATCACTGGACTTTCCAGCGGAACAACCTATTATGTGGTGGCTTATGCTACGAACAGTCAGGGAACAGCCTATGGCAGTGTAGGCTCATTTGCCACGCCGTTGGGCAAACCCTCCGTGGCCACCACCGGCTCGGCCAGTGTTTCGGCTGTTTCGGCAGATGTTTCAGGGAACATCACCGCTGTTGGCAGTGGCAATGCGACTGTTCGCGGAGTCTGCTACAATACAACGGGAACTCCTACTGTGAGCGATCCCAAATCAGAAACATCCGGCAATTATGGCACGGGTGCCTTTACCAGCAGTCTGACGGGATTGTTGGCCACCACCACCTATTACGCACGGGCCTACGCTACCAATTCCGGAGGCACGGGCTATGGTGATCAGGTTAGTTTTACCACTTTGGCAATTCCTGCAAATCCCACCTCCATTACTGCCACCTACACCACGCTTTGCAATGGTGCCTCCACGCAGCTCACCGCCAATGGCCCGGCGGGTACGGTCTCCTGGTACACCGGTAGTTGTGATGGTACGCTGTTGACAACAGGGAATCCGGTTACCGTAACTCCACTGGCAGGCACGACCTACTATGCCCGTAATTTCAACAATGGGGCCTACAGTGTTGGGTGTGCATCCATCGATATCTTTGTTCAACCAAGACCCACCGTGGCCGATTTGAAGGCAACCGGGACCGGCATCAAATGGTATTTGACCCAGACTGGAGGAACAGCCCTGCCACTTTCCACTCCGTTGATAAACGGCCAGCATTACTGGGCCAGTCAGACGCTCAACGGACAGGAAAGTATAGTTAGACTGGACGTTTTGGTCAATATGACCAATCCGTAATATTTTTTCTCCGAATTGAACCTTTGTATTTGCAGGGTGTTATTGTATAGAACATAATGATCTATTAAGTCCCATTTGAAAGATGAAATACCTCATGGTTCTGTCTCTGCTGTTTGGAAAATTAATTTTAGCATCCCGAACTGAATGCAGTCAGCATAAGGAAGCTCCTGATTACAGGAACATTCGGTCAAACTGAGGCTGAAGCAACTTTGGAATCGGACAGGTAAACATTACCCATTTGTCGTGGCATAGGAATTTGATTCGATGGCACAAAAGTAGATCGGTGGTTCATTGGGACTTTCAACCTAATTGAGTTTAAACTAAATACCTTAAGAATAAAATGGTCACAAAAGGAAAGTGTTCTAACCAACCAAAAGAAAGAATAAAAAAATGGAAAATGTGGCTGATCGTTCTTGCCCTGTTTTGTACTGTTCCATTTAGCTCCAGGGCAACGAATGTGGCCGTCATTGGAGCCAATTCGAATACAAACATAGTAACCTATCTCACATCAAACGGATTTTCAGCCACCGATTTTGGAACCTCCATCCCGTCGGCAGGAACCCTGGCTTCCTTCAATGCCGTTGTCCTTTTGAGAATGGACGGGAACAGTACAATCACCAATTGGGTCAACAATGGCGGAGTACTAATCACGGAATGGTCTGCTGCTGATTGGGCAGTGAATACTGCGGGACTTCTGAGTGCCACTTCTGCAAGTGTAGGAGCCGTGGGAACTGGAACTTTGGTCACTTTTTCGGCTTCTGACCTTGGGAATAAACTTGGGGAAGGTCTCTCAAATCCCTATTCGAACGGAGGTGCTTCTGAGTTTTTTTACAATTTTACCGGACTGGGGGGCAGTGTGCAAGTGCTTGCAACACGTCCAACCAATGTGCCAGCCATCATTGCCGGACCTTCCGGTACCGGTTATACCTTCGTGGTCGGATACGATTGGGCGGATGGTTTTCCAGCCACTTCCAATTACAGTGGCACCCTTTTGGTAAATATACTGAACTCGGGAATGGGTGGTTCTCTCCCGGCTCCTGCAAATCCAACCTCTGTCTCTTCTACTTACAACATTCTCTGCAGCGGTGCATCCACGCAACTAACGGCCAACGGCTCCGCAGGCACCGTGTACTGGTATACGGGCAGTTGTGGCGGAACCCAAATCACAACAGGGAATCCTGTTACCCTCACTCCGGCTACTTCCACCACCTATTATGCCCGCAACTACAACAATTCCCAATTCAGTGCAGGATGCGCCTCTGTCAATATCGTCGTAAATCCGCGACCCACAGTGGCAGACCTCCAGGCGACGGGAACAGGCATCAAATGGTATTTAAATCAGACAGGTGGAACGGCACTGCCAACCTCCACCCAATTGATAAACAACCAGCATTACTGGGCCAGCCAAACCGTCAACGGGCGCGAAAGTAACGCCAGATTTGAAGTGGTGGTAACCATGACAAATCCGTAAAATTTCGCAATGTGGCAGTAATACAAAGATGAAGTAAGATGAAAAAATACCTCCTGATTTTTGCACTCATGTTTGGTGGCTTGGTAACAAGATCCCAGACAATTTCAAATCTGCTTGCCACAGGAACCGGCATCAAATGGTATGCCGCTGCAACGGGAGGAACTGCCTTATCCGCCTCGACCCCGCTTGTCAACGGAACCGTCTATTATGCTAGCCAGACCATCAATGGAGTGGAGAGCAGCCTTCGTATGGCGGTAACTGCCACGGTGGGCACCCAGATAGCTCCTGCTGCGGCAATTCAAACTCCCTCCCAAACGCAGATCGTATGGAACTGGAATGCAGCTTCGGGCGCGACGGGCTACAAATGGAATAGCACAAATAACTATGCAGGTGCAACGGATCTGGGCAATGTGCTGACCAATGCCGAAACAGGTTTAACATGCAACACAGCCTATGCCAGGTACGTGTGGGCTTACAATGCCTTCGGCTGCGTCTCTGCTGCGACAACGCTTTCACAAACGACAGCCACCTGCGTGACAACTCCTTCAGTCACAACGGCCATTGTCTCAAACATTGGAGTCTCCTCTGCCACCCTGAACGGAAATATCTCCGCTACCGGTGGCGCCACAGTCACCACCCGCGGCTTTAAATACAGTACATCAAACAATTTTGATCCGCTGACAAGCGGTACCAACCTTTCTGAATCCGGCAGCTACGGTACCGGAACCTTCACAGCAAGCCTGACGGGACTCGCCACCACCACTACCTATTATGTGCGGGCTTTTGCCACCAACAGTGCCGGCACGACCTATGGCAATCAGGTGAGTTTTTTGACGGCCCTCCAATCCGATTTTAGCTATACCGGCGGCATGCAGACTTTCACAGTCCCGGCGGGTATCTACAGCGTTACGATTGAGGCCTGGGGGGCCCAGGGCTGGTCTGGAAGCTATTCAGGCGGTTTGGGAGGTTATGCCAACGGCAGCCTTTCCGTAACCCCCGGGCAGCTATTGTACCTCTACGTTGGTGGACAGGGAACCTCCTGCAGTGTTGCCTATACGCCAATGGGTGGAGGTTGGAATGGCGGGGGAAACGGCCAGGCAAACGGCTCAACTGGAACGGCCGGCGGTGGTGGCGGCGCATCCGATGTGCGGACAGGCGGAACGACCCTGACAGATCGCGTGATCGTGGCGGCCGGCGGTGGTGGAGCAACCAACAACGGGAGTTGCACCGGAGGAAACGGAGGCGGACTCACGGGGGACAAGGGTGGAGGCGCCTATGGCGGAGGCTACGGCGGAACCGCTACGGCGGGAGGAAGCTTTGGCGGCTCCCTTGGACAGGGAGGAAATTCCCAGCTCTCCTATACTCCGTGGAACGGTGGCGGCGGCGGTGGCTATTACGGCGGCGGCACGAGCGATGCCCACGGTTCTGGTGGGGGTGGCTCATCTTATCTTGGCGGAGTAAGCTCCGGTTCTACGATCTCCGGACAAAGGTCGGGGGATGGTCATATAAAAATCACCTATTAAAATGGTTCAGAAGGGTCAGGTCTGTCCGGTTTCCGGATGGAGATCATAAAATCAGTTTCCACATAATCCGTCAAATCCGCAAAAAAACTTCGGAACAGACTTTCAAACTGATCGTATTCCTGGTGAAGCATGGCCATGGCCCATTCGCTGTTTGAAGGGAGCGAGGTGCGATTGGACATGATCTCCAGAACGTGGAACAGGTTTTCCTTCTCGGCATAGGATTCGAGTCGTCGGTGCTGAATCAGAAATGGCAGAAATTGTTTCACCCGCAAGGGGAGAATCAGAAAATTGGAGATAAATATGGAATGTGCCTGTTTGGCAAACTGCCGCAATGTGACAGAAGAGTATTCATCCCAGTTGGCGGCCAGAAAATGGTCAAAGAAGATATCAACCACCACGCCCGAAAATCTGCCATAACCTGGTTTCAACAGTTGAATGCACGCCTTGACATCCTTGTGACCATCTGTAAATGAATCAATACTTCTGTGAAGCTGAATGCCATAGGCCACCTTTTCGGGATATCGCTGAAATTTGTTGCCTTTTACAAAATCGCCGATGAAATTCCCCAATTTGATTTCGTCAGAGTCGCCGGATAAATAGAGATGTGCCAAATAATTCATCCTGCAAAGTAATTAATTCTTTGAATTGCCACACAAAAATGGAAATATGAAGCAAACTTTGAACCTGCGAGAGTTCGTCAGATTGAACCTTGGCCCGTTTGTAGCGTCTAACGAATAATCAGAAATAAAAAAATCGCCATTTTTTACTCCATCACGGCTTTTGTGGATGGTTAAAAGGGACGAGAATTCGGATCCATGAGATGAAAATGTCCCGGAATTCGCCCCATCAGACGAATGAGTGGGTGCGGTCAACCTGAGTTGATACGAAAGGATGACCAAGGTGTCCGTTTGCGGTTGCTGTTCGGGAAGAGGAAGAAATTAAGGTTTTTTAATACTTTTCAATGGATATTAATGGTTCTTAAACACAATATTTGCAAAAAATTTTACGAATGAGAAACTATCTGGTCCTTCTTTTGCTGATCTGTTCCCTGCAACTGTTTGCGCAGCAGGAGGCGAACCTCAGTCTGAAAGAGTGTGAATCCCTTTTTATGCAAAACAACCTGGATTTGCTGGCCGCCAAATTTAACATTGATGCAGCCCAGGCGGCCGTCATCCAGGCACGGTTATGGGAAAATCCGACCATTTCTGTTGGTTTGAACGCATACAATCCGGAACAGAAAAAATATTTTGATATCGGTTTCAACGGCGAGAAAACTGCAGGTTTTGACCAGCTGATCCACCTGGGAGGGAAAAAAAAGTACGAAGTGGCTGTGGCCAGTGGAAATGCCGAACTGGCACAGCTGGAATTTGCCGATCTTTTGCGCAACCTCAAACTGCAATTGAGGCAATCCTTTTTTGGCCTCTATTACCAGAATCTCTCCTATGTCTCCATCCACAAGCAGCTTTCCGACATTGATTCTCTGGTGGTCTCCTACCAGACCCAGGTTCAGAAGGGAAATGTGCCCCTGAAGGATCTGGTTCGATTGCGTTCCCTTGAACTGACCCTGAAAAATCAAAAATCGCAGCTCTACGAGAGTATCATCGACTTTCAGGGAAAGCTGACGATCCTGACCGGAACGGCTGCAAACATCCGGCCGGTTCCATCAGACCTGGAAATAATTGTTTACCAGGAAAATAAAACATTTCATCCCGACTCCCTGAATCAGCTTGCCCTTTCCAACCGGACCGACCTGAAGATGGCCGGCAAGCAGCTGGATGTGATGAAACTAAATGTGAAATGGCAAAAGGCTCTGGCATTCCCGGATGTCAACGTGGGTGCCGATTGGGACCAGCGGGGAGGGGTCTTTCAAAATCAGGTTGGACTCAACCTGGGCATCCCGCTTCCACTGTGGAACCGGAACCAGGGCAACATTAAGATGGCCAGGGCACAACTCAGCGAAACGGCGACACAGCAGGAACTTCAACGAAACAAAGTTTCTTCTGAGGTGCTGCAGTCATTCAGAAAATGGCAGGAAGCCACGGAAAACTACCACTACCTCACCAAAAGCTCCCTTCAGAACCTGGAAGATGTTCAGGAGGGCATTTTTAAGAACTTCAAGAACGGAAACCTCTCTCTGATTGAGTTCACGGATTTTATGGAGAGTTACCATGCGACCCTGTTGCAGTATTACCAGTTTGCACAAAATCTGGTAAATGCCTGTGAGGAGCTCAATTTCACAACCAATTCAAAAATATTCTAACCGCAAGATGCGAATGAATGATTCAATTATGAAAAATATCGTCCAACTTTTTGTCGTTATCTCCTTTTTTTCGCTGTTTGGCTGCAACAGTCATAAACCCAGTGAAAATTCAGATTCCAAAGCATTTATGCTGACAGATACCATGTTCAGAACGACCACTTTTGCCAAAGTAATAGAGGAACCGTTGAAGAATGAACTTGAATTTTTCGGAAAAATTACCGCAGACAACAACAAACTCATCGAAATCTATCCTGTAGTGGGAGGAAGTGTTACCAAGGTGTATGTTGAACTGGGTGATTATGTGAAAAAAGGCCAGTTGCTTGCCACCATCCGAAGTACGGAAGTGGCCGGATTCGAAAAGGAACTGAACGATGCCAAGAGTGATGTGGTCGTTTCAAGGAACAACCTGAAAGTAGCACAGGAGATGTATGAAGGAAAGTTAAGCACCGAACGCGAGGTGCTGACAGCCAAAAGCGAACTGGAAAAATCGGAGTCACAGTTGAACAGGATTCAGGAAACCTATAAAATCTACAATCTGAAGCCCAACGCAGTGTACGAAGTCAGATCGCCTATCAGCGGATTCATCCTGCAGAAGGTGATCAACGAGGATATGCTCCTGCGAAACGACCATACCAACAATATTTTTGACGTGGCACAGATCGATGAAGTCTGGGCCATTGCCAATGTGAGCGAGGCAGATATCCAGCAAATAGACCTTGGTTTGGATGCAGAGGTCTCCACCTTCAGCTACCAGGGTAAAGTCTTTCATGGCAAAATTGACAAGATTTTCAATACCATCGATCCCGAGACCAAATCTATGCAGGTGCGCATCATACTCGAAAATCCGGATTTCCTGCTCAAACCGGAAATGAAGGCTACTGTNAAAGTTAGCAATACGCTGAAAGAGAAGATGATATCTGTTCCGTCCTCCGCTATCATCTTCGACAAGAGCCGTAATTTTGTGATGGTGTACAAAGACCGTTCCAACATCGAGACCCGCAAAGTGGAGGTGTATCGTCAGGTGGGCGACAGAACCTTCATCAGTTCAGGGCTGAAAGAGGGTGAATCTGTGATCACCCACAACCAGCTGCTCATTTACGATGAACTTAACGACTAAGCCATGAATAAGTTCATCAGAAACATCATAGCCTTCTCGCTGAAAAACAGAATGTTCACCTTTCTTTGGGTGGGAATTCTTGTCATTGCAGGGGTCATTGCCTTTCGGCAGATGCCCATCGAGGCATTTCCGGATGTGACCAATACGCAAATCATTGTCATCTCACAGTGGAATGGCCGAAGCGCAGAGGAGGTGGAGAGGTTTGTCACCACTCCCATCGAAATTGCAATGAATTCCGTCCAGCGAAAAACCAGTGTTCGCAGTACCACCATGTTTGGACTTTCCGTCATCAAGATTATTTTTGAAGACGATGTGGAAGATTTCTTTGCCCGGCAACAGGTCAACAACCAACTTCGGAATGTGCAGCTGCCTGATGCCGTGGAACCGGAGGTTCAACCTCCCTACGGGCCAACAGGCGAAATTTACCGCTACATCCTGAAAAGTGACAAGCGTGACACACGCGATTTGCTGACCATTCAAAACTGGGTGATCGACAGGCAAATACGATCCGTTCCCGGAGTAGCCGACCTGAATGTCTTCGGTGGTCAGGACAAAGTATACGAGATCAGCATCGATCCGAACCGTCTGGCCAGTTACGACATCACACCAATGGAAGTATACGATGCCGTCAGCAAAAGCAACCTCGACGTAGGAGGTGATGTGATCGAAAAAAATGGACAGGCCTATGTGGTCAGAGGCCTGGGATTGCTGCAATCCATTCGCGACATTGACAACATCATCGTAAAATATGCCAACGGAAATCCTATCCTCGTCAAGCACGTGGCAAAGGTGGCGGAGAGTTCCCTGCCCAGGGTAGGCCAGGCCGGGCTGAACAACAACGACGACGTGGTGGAGGGCATCATCGTGATGCGCAAGGGAGAAAATCCACACGAGGTGTTGGCCCGCATCAAGGACAAAATCAACGAGCTGAATACCAGGATACTTCCTTCAGATGTAAAAATGGAAACCTTCTACGACAGGGATGTGCTGATGGATTATACCACCCATACGGTGATGCACAACGTGCTGGAGGGGATCATCCTGGTCACTGTGATCGTCTTCCTCTTCATGGCCAACTGGAGAACTACCGTCATAGTCTCCGTGATCGTTCCGCTCGCGCTCCTTTTTGCCTTCCTCTGTCTTCGGTTGAAAGGAATGACGGCCAACCTGCTCTCTCTGGGCGCGGTCGACTTTGGAATCATCATCGATGGTGCCGTGGTGATGGTGGAGGGACTGTTTGTCACCCTCGATCACCTGAGAAGGAAAGAGGGAGATGAAAAATTCAACAAACTGGCGAAGGGAAGCATCATCAAAAAGAATGGCACGGAGTTGGGCAAGGCCATCTTCTTTTCCAAACTGATCATCATCACCGCCCTGCTACCCATATTTTCCTTCGAGAAGGTGGAAGGGAAGATGTTTTCACCACTTGCCTATACCCTCGGCTTCGCACTGCTGGGAGCACTTCTATTTACACTAACACTCGTTCCCGTATTGTCACATGTTTTGCTCAACAAGGATGTCAGGGAGAAGGATAATTTCTTCGTGAATTTCTGGAACAGAATAACTGAGAAGGCCTTTACCTGGACTTTCAACCACAAGCGGATCAGTCTGACGGTTGCTTCTGCCTTTATGCTGCTCACCTTAATGTCTACCAAATTTCTGGGAAGTGAATTCATGCCCCAGTTGAACGAAGGGGCCCTTTGGGTGGAGGCAAAATATCCGATGAGCCAGAGCCTGAGCGAGACTGTCAGGCAGGTTGCCGAACTCAGAAAGGTGCTGAATGAATTTGAAGAGGTAAACGGTGTCCTGTCACAAACCGGCCGCAGCAACGACGGTACCGATCCGAGCGGATTTTACTACGTACAAATGCAGGTGAACCTGAAACCGCGTGAGGATTGGAAAAGCAAAATCACCTACGACGAACTGGTAGATCGAATGGACAAAAGGCTTCAGAATTTCCAGGGAATCATCTTCAACTATTCGCAGCCGATCATCGACAATGTGGCCGAAGCAGTGGCCGGTTTCAATGCCGACAACGGCGTAAAAATTTATGGCGACGACCTCGATAAACTCGATGCAATTGCCAATCAAGTAGTAGAGAAGATGAAGGGGGTAAAAGGCATTCGTGACCTTGGGGTCATGCGCAACCTCGGCCAGCCCGAAATCAGCGTGATCCTGGACAAGGAAAAGATGGCTGCATTCGGAGTCTCTCCTGCAGATGCACAGACTGTGCTGGAAATGGCCTTCGGCGGAAAAACCGCCACCGAAAAATACGAAGGGGAGCGAAAATTTGACATCCGCATCCGCTACGACAAGAAGTACCGCAAGACGAAAATGACATTGCAAACCTGAAGATTCCTGCCCTCGACGGCACCAAGGTGCCCCTGAAGCAGGTGTGTACCATCACCAAGATTACCGGACCCGCATTTATTTACAGGGACAATACCAAACGCTTTGTCGGGGTGAAATTCTCTGTGCGTGACCGCGACCTGGGCAGCACCGTCAAGGAGGCACAATCGAAGGTTGATCAGCTGAAATTACCGGAAGGATACAGCATCGGATGGGCTGGGGAGTTCGAGAATCAGGTCCGTGCAACCGACAGGCTGATCAAAGTCGTGCCGCTGAGCCTGATCGCCATCTTCCTGCTGCTGTTTATCATGTTCGGTAACATCAAGGATGCATCACTAGTGATTGCCAACGTTCCCTTTGCCTTGATCGGAGGCATCCTTGCGCTGCATCTGACAGGCATTAACTTCGGAATATCGGCGGGGGTTGGATTCATCGCTCTGTTTGGAATCTGTATCCAGAATGGGGTCATTCTCATCTCGGAGTTTCACAAAAACATCCGATCCGGACTCGTGCTAAATGCCTCCCTGCTGGAGGCGGTAAAAGTGCGCACCCGACCTGTCATTATGACTGCCCTGATGGCTTCCATCGGGTTGATGCCGGCTGCCCTCTCCACAGGCATCGGCTCCGAAAGCCAAAAGCCACTTGCCGTCGTCATCATTGGTGGATTGGTCACTGCCACCATTTTGACGCTGCTGATCTTTCCGATTATCTTCTGGATATTCAACCGGATCAAACACGAGGTGATCAAATAGACGTATGGGATTGGACCGGGTTCATCCAGGTCAACCATTCAATCGAGTGGACCGAGGATGGATCCCTGAGGAGAATCTTGTCTGTTGTAATAATTAGGATTCATTTAGCATCAGATCACAACATGCAGCCTCATTGAAAAAACTTGAACGGGTCCCCTGTCCCTGTTGTAGCCTGGATGAATAAGAAGTTGATAGGTTCCCGAAATGTAAATCCCCTTGAACACTCCCATTGAATAATAGAGCTCCGATAAATGCTCACAGCCATAATTGAGGTTTCCGTCTCCCAATTCAAACCCCATTCCGCCAGCCTTCAGGTAGTTGCGGTGAGGAGTCGAAAGACCGGATGTTACAACCGCCCATCCAAGACGATCATTTTTCCTGTTCCAATGCGCTCCGTTTGCACAAAGGCCCATACTGATTGATCGGTCTATTTCCGTAAATGCCCATGTTTCAGTCTCCCCGTCATTCCAGCTTGCCCGAACAAATGAACCGAGATAATCATTCAGTTCTTGTTCGAGGTTAATTCCAAATCCATATTTGACACGGCCACTTCTTTCGGTGGCGATAATATCCGGTGTCGTTGAAGGTAGGTCCAAACTTTGATTGTAATTGCCCATATTGGCAATCGTACAAAATGACAAGAGCCGTAGGGACCCATTTTTACCCAGCAAGATAAATGGATGTGTGTACTCCAAAGTATGTGACCCAGCTTCTTTCACCCTCCAGTTCATCTGCATCCCGTTTGCGGAAGTAGGGACCAGGGAGAATCCATATCGAATTTCGCTGCGTGGAGTGACATATTCCAGAACCAGACTGGGTGTATAACCTCTGGTGTTGGCAGGAAAGTCCCAGGCTCCGTTGCTCATCAGTGCCCAACTCATAAACTGGGTCCGGGGATCATGGCTGTAACTGTTGTTGTCAAAATAGTCAGTCACACTGATCTTCCCAATGGTAAAGGATAAATATTTATCCGGAATCTTTCCCCCAAGCCTGTTTGCATCATCGGATTGGTAAACTGTCCGTTCACTCAGGGCAATGATTTGCCTGAAAAACAACCTGGCAATATCAAAGGAAGGGGCAGGATTGTCGATCCGGTAGGATTCCCCATTGGTAGAGGCCGCCACTCCCAAAGAACAGCTTAATCCTGATCCGGCTGCGACCTCTGGATTAATGAAAATACTCGCTCCTTTCCAAAGTCGTGCACCCAGGAATAGCGTACCTGTGAAGGACTGTTTGGCTTCTTTCTCCGGAATCAGGCTGTTTCGACCGGTGTAATTTACCGGGAAGGAGGGCTTGAATTGCAGAATGCTGGTTGTCTGGGCGTGAATGGAAAATTTGTCAACAGCCAAACTGTCTGTTTGTTGCCCGTAACTTGTAAGTGTGGTTGAAATGAGAATTGCTAAGGAGAGATACCTTGCAGACTTGAATGTGTTTCCTTTGTTCACAGCTTTTACTAATACAACCCTTCACCAGGGCATGTAAAACTGTCCGGCGTGTCAGGTTAAATTGATATTTTACGAATAATCGGATCCGGGTCCATATGTTATTTTTTAGTGCCGCAAAGGTAAAATAAAATTGATAAATCGAATCAGTGCCTTTTACGGAGTGTGAAATGTAGAGATATTTATAGGTGTAAAATGTCAAACATTCGTTTGACGAAAAAATATTCCAGTGAATTAGTCATGGATATTAACACTCAAAATGGTGAAAGGATCAAGCAATTAATCGAAATCGGATTCAGAATACCTCTCCCAGGTTGAAGAAAAAACCGTGAGAACCTTCCACGCCCCATCCATAATCGATGGCGAGATTCGTGTTGGATAATTTGTTGATCTTGATCCGTAAGCCTATGCCGCCTCCGGGAGTAGGCGTCTTTTTGTCCGACCAATTCTTAAAAAAGGCCTCTTCGTTACCAAAAAGGACTCCCCCTAAAAAGCCATCCCGGGAGATGGCAAACCTGTATTCCGACTCCAGGTAGATGAAATTTCTCCCGGTGTACCTGCCGGGAATGTACCCGCGTCCGGTATTCGAATAGTAATCCCATCCAACGCTGGGAATGTCGAGGTAGGGGGGCGTTCCCCTCGTGGTAAAATTGTCGTAGTTCCAAAAGGCCAGCACGTTGTTGGAGGAGGCAGGGAAACGAATGTAGTGTCTCAGGTCGATCATCACAGACTGCCAGTTGCTTTCGCTACCCAAAAGGGTCAGATTGGGCCGGAACTGGAAGTAAGCGTAGCTGCCACCCTGCGGGTTGACAGAATTTAGCCGGCTGTCGTACATCACATTCAGGGATATGCCTGCCGAGGTCGAATGGTCCTCCTTCTGGTATTTGATCAGGTCATTCAATACCCTGCCGGGAATGGAGTCTGGCCGGATGTTCCAGTGATGGTCGAAGTTGAATCCGATTCCTGCAAAAAGATTTTGTTTCACCTCACGAAAGACATACTGGTAAATGCGCAGATAGGAATATTTGATGTTCAGTGCTTCCGATAACGTGCTTTTCGTTCCAAAGCCAAAGGTCTGTGTGGGGAAGTTGTAATACCTGATGTCACCGAAGAAATGAAGCTTGCTTTTTTCCAGGAAGATGTTGCTGTTTGCAGTAAACCAATACTGATGGTATTGAGAATAATAGGCATTCACCAGCAGATTGGAGAATCTCTCCCGCTTTTCATCGGTGTAGAAGGAGGTATTGGATACGATGGCTCCGGTCAGTCCCGACTGCAGCGAATAGCCTACCACAGGCATCACGGAAACAAAAGGACCCCTGCCTTTCTGGGAGAGGCTGTCCTTGCGAATGTGGGTATGAAAACCTTGCTGAATGAAATCAACAACATCGTGCTGTTTGTCGGTAGTACTATCCTGAATGACTTTTGCTTCTGACTGTCCAACGGCAGGACGAATTCCGGATACCGTGAAAAACAGAAATAGGGCAAACATTTTGAAAAACAGGCTATTCATACCGATAAGAATATTTAATAGAATTGGAAATGGTTATCATACGAATCTTTTGACCAATAAGTTTTCCTTTAGTTTAATAGGTTGTAGAGGTCAGATGTAAAAAATTGAAAAAAGTATATTCTTTTGGCGATACCTGTAGGTAGATTAATTTATTCATGGCGGTGGAATGGCTCCATCCTGGCGATTCCGGCTATCCGGCCGAAACTGCAAGCAACAGTGCCTTGATGTAGCCGTAGGCAAAGGCAAAAGCCTGATTGGTACCGGCTGGATCCGCATGGTGAGGCACGTGGTCGGGCATAATCAGGTAGGGATAATCCAGGTCCCGCAACAATTTCACAATCTGGTAGAAATCCAGCTCTCCATTGTCAGGATAAACCTCCTGAAAATTGTCAAATCCCCCTTTGATGTTGCGAAGGTGGATGTTGAAAATCTTTTTCCGTTCGCCCACCCATCTGATAATCGGCAGTATCTCATTCTTTGGATCCTTCAACCCTTCTGCCACGGTTCCCAGGCATAAATTGAACCCGTGCCAGGGACTGTCGTAAAGATTTGCAAAGCGTTTGATCCCTTCGAAGACATCCGGACTGCTCCACGCGGTGATCCCCCGAAACCCCTGGTGTGTGGGTGGATCCCCAATGTGATTGGCCAATCTGACTTTGTATTCTGCAGCGACCGGCAGCAACCTGTCGAGCAGGTAGACAATGCGTTCAAACATTTGATCGGCCGTGACCATCCCTGCCATGGTCATTGGTTCGTTTTTGCTGACGGCCGCCTGATAATTCCAGGTATGGTAAGAGGCATTGCCCCGTTTTGGATCCAGAGTCAAACCCGTTCTCAGAACAGGTAGGATGGTGGTATTGTAATTTAGAAATTGAATGCCGGTTTTTCCCGCAACCGATATCATCTGCTGCAGCATTTCGATCTCCCGGTCCCGCTCCGGGCTCTTGCCCAGCATGATGTTTGGGAATTTGACCTTGTTGATTCCGTCTGAACTCAGGGGCAGATGGTAGGCGTCCAGCGAAATACCATATTTTTCGCAGGCCTCTTTTTTTGCGAGAGAATCGCTCAAATCCCAGCCGACACCTTCAACAAAGGCAGGTGCACCTCCATCGAGGTTGTAAACACCGTGGCGTGCCTTGAATTCCAGGTTTTCGACCGTTGTTCCTCCCGTTTGACATCCGACCTTCATCCATACTTTTTTCCCGGCAGGGAAGTGTTCTTCTCTTTTGGCGGAGGTGGATCCTGAGGCAGTTAGTGCTGATCCGGCAGCCAGGGCACCGACTGCACCGGTCGAAATGGCCTTCACGAAGTTCCTTCGCTCCATGTTTTTTTCTTCTCTTTCAGGGAGGTGATGCAAATCCATTTGATGCGAATACTTTTTGAAATGGGGGAAGAACCCCGAAGATCAACTTCCCGGTAGGTTAGTGCCCCGTTTTTGTTATTAAATATCCCCGTAACCCGGCTTTACTGTTCAATATCCGGAAATGAGGTGCTGTTCTTTTCCCTGAGTTCTGCCAGTTTTTTCTTGCCGTAGCTCAGCCTGATGATAAGGATGAACAACACAGGGATCACGAAAACGCCCATCGCGGTAGCAGCCAACATGCCCCCCAATACCGACCAGCCGATCGTTTGGCGGCCAATGGCACCTGCCCCTGTGGCAAATACCAGTGGTGAAACGCCAAAGATGAAGGCAAAGGAGGTCATCAGGATGGGTCGCAACCGCAAGCGAACGGCTTCCGTCGTGGCAGCCACAATCTCGATGCCACGGTCGACCCGTTCCTTGGCAAATTCGACGATCAGGATGGAGTTTTTGGCTGCCAGTCCAATCAGGGTCAGCAGCCCAATCTGGGCATAGACGTTGTTGGACAGAGATGGAATGAGTGTAAGCGCCAGGATGGCGCCGAATGCCGCCAGCGGCACCCCAAGCAGAATGGTGAAAGGAACTGTCCAGCTTTCGTAGAGTGCCGACAGGAAAAGAAATACGAAAAGGAGGGAGAGGATGAAGATCAGTGTGGAGGTATTCCCCGCCTTGACCTCCTCCCGACTCAATCCTGAAAATTCATAGCCATATCCTTTGGGCAGCACCTTTTTGGCGGTCTCCTCCAGTGCCTGCAGTGCCTGACCCGAGCTGTACCCGGGTTTGGCATTGCCCACGATTTCGGCCATTCGGTAGAGATTGTAATGGGTGAGCATGGAGGCACTTTCACTCACTTTGTAAGACATTACCGAATTGAGCGGCATCATGTTGCCCTGATAATTTCGAACATAATATTTGTCCAGATCGACGATGTCGTTCCTGAACAGGGTATCTGCCTGCACAATGACGTGAAACTCCCTGTTGTATATGGTGAAATCGTTGACGTAGGTACTGCCGAGATAGGTATGGATTGTGTTGAATACTTCCGACAGGCTGACACCCATCTTCTTGCATTTTTCGCGGTCGACAGTGAGCTGATAGCTGGGGGTCCGGGCGTTGAAAAAGGTGAATGCCCTGGATATTTCGGGCCGTTTGTTGAGGACGGAGAGAAATTCATTGGTGTTCTTTTCGAATGTTTTGATGTCGTCGTTGCTTTCCCTTTGCTGGACCTCGAAGGTAAAGCCGCCCGTGGCCCCAAGCCCCGGTATGGCAGGAGGGGGTATGACCACGATGTTAGCCTCCCGGATGGCGGCAAACTTCTCTTGCATCCTGGCGATCAGGGAATTCAGCTGAAGTGATTTGTCCGTTCTTTCGTCCCAGGGTTTCAGCATGCAGAAGATGGTCCCGCTGTTGCTCTTGGAGGCTCCCGTAATCACGTTGAGTCCCGCGATGGCAGAATAGTGGTTGACACCCTCCATGTTCCCCAAAACATCCATGATCTTGTTCATCACCTCCACGGCGCGTGAAGTGGAGGAGGCCTCCGGCAGCTCGTAAGTGATGTAGACACGACCTTCGTCCTCCAGCGGGATGAAGCCGGTGGGCTTCTTCAAAAACATCGCATAGGTGGCAAAAACCACCATAACCAGCAGGATAACGATGTAACGTGAATGTTTGATGGCATACTGCACATTCTTGGTATAGCCTTCCGTCCTGCGGTTGAACCAGCTGTTAAACTTGAAAAAGAAATAGTTCAATCCCCGGGAAGAAGAAGAGATGTGGTGTGGTTTCAGGAAGAGGGAGCAGAGTGCCGGTGTGAGCGACAATGCCACGAAGGCGGAAATGAGCACCGAAATGGCAATGGTGATGGCAAATTGCTGGTACAATCGTCCGACGATCCCCGGCAGGAAACCGGCAGGAACAAACACGGCAGCCAATACGAGCGCAATGGCCACCACGGGACCCGAGATATCTGCCATGGCTCTGCTGGCAGCCTCACCCGGCGGAAGATGGTAATCCTCCATGTAACGACGCACCGATTCCACGACGATGATGGCATCGTCCACCACGATCCCGATGGCCAGGACGAAACCGAAAAGAGTTAATTTGTTGATGGTAAATCCAAGCGGGATGAAAAAGATGAAGGTTCCAACGATGGAGACAGGGATGGCGAGCACGGGAATGATGGTCGAACGCCAGTCCTGCAGGAAGATAAAAACTACCAGTACCACAAGCGCAAGTGCCTCCAGCAGTGTCATGATCACCTCGCTGATGGAAACTTTTACGACGGAGACATTTTCGAAGGCGACAACATAGTCCACATCGCTGGGGAAAGATTTTTTCAGTTCATCCATCACCTTGTAGACCCCGTTGGCCACTTCGATGGCATTGCTTCCAGGAGTCTGGTAGATGATCAGGTAGGAGGAGGGGTTTTTGTCGACGAATGCTTTCCCGGAATAGTTGAATTTGCCCAGTTCAACACGCGCAACATCCTCCAGGTGAACGATGGATCCAATGGCAGGATTGGCCCTCACGACGATCTTCCTGAATTCCTCTACGGTACTGAGCCTGCCATTCACGGTAGTGGTGTATTCGTAGGGCTGATCGGGTCGTTGGGGAGAGGTGCCGACGGAACCTGCCGCAATCTGGACATTCTGCTCCTGGATGGCATTGCTGATGTCGGTAGCCGACAAGCCCATGCTGGCCATTTTATCCGGATTCAGCCAGACCCGCATGCTGAACTCATCCGTTCGGGCATAGATATCGCCCACGCCTTTCACCCTTAACAAAGCGTCCCTGACAAAAATATTGGTGTAATTATCCAGAAACTGGATGTTGTGGGTGCCCTTTGGAGCATAAAGAGCGACGTTCATCAATCCACTGGGATTTTTCCTGCGGACTGTCACCCCGAGTCTTTTGACCTCATCCGGCAGGATGGGTGTGGCGATGTTTACCCTGTTCTGCACTTCGGTGGTGGCATTGTCAACGTCGGTGCCGATGTCGAAATAGACATTCAGCAGCGAACGACCATCCGTGGTGCTGTTGCTCGAAATGAAATCCATTCCCGGAACGCCGTTGACCTGGATTTCGATGGGAGTAGTCACCGTCTGCTCTACCGTGGTCGCATCCGCACCAGTAAACTGGCTGGTGACCTGCACCACAGGAGGTGTAATATCGGGGTATTGCCCTACCGGCAATTTGAGAATCGCCAGGATGCCTACGATGACCAGAATCAAAGAAACAACGATGGCGGTGATGGGTCTTTTGATGAATGTATCGGCTATCATGAAATTGGATTCAGTTTGATTTGGGATCCCGGCGGATGATAAATTTATTTCTGGAGAGTGGCGATTTTGATGACAGAACCGTCGTGCAGTTTCTGTATGCCATCCACGGCAATCGTCTCGCCACCAGTCAGACCATTCTGCACAATCACATTCGACTGTACCTTTGGTCCCAGGGCTATTTTGACCTGAGCAACCGTCTTGTCCTTCACGACGAAAACAAAATATTCGCCCAATTGTTCCAGTACGGCTTTGAATGGAACAAGGAGCTGCCGGCCGGAGTTGTCGTTCAGGACCAAAACCTTGCAACTCATCCCGGGCCTCAGCATTTTTTCCTTGTTTGGAACTGTGATCCTGACCCTGACGGATCCGGTTTGCCTGTCAACAGCCCTGTCAATGACGCTCAGTTTGCCCGGAAAGGGATAGATTGCATTGTTTGGAAGTGTGATTCTAAAAATGCTGTCATTTTTGGACGCACTCGTGTGTTCCATATTTTGAAAGCGAGCCAGCTCTGTTTCGTTGATTTCGAAGTCGATACCCATCGGATCGTCGGAGGAGAGGGTGTTCAGGATGGTTTGACCCGGCGTGACCAAGGCCCCCAGTTTCACATTCGAAAAACCGATGGTTCCGTCGAAGGGAGCCTTGATCATCGAATATTCGAAGTCTGTCTTCGCCTTGATTAATTCAGAATTTACTGAATTCAGCTGATTCTTTGCATTTTTCAGATCTGTCAGGGTATTGTCCATCAGTTGTCTGGCAATGGCATCCTGTTTGGCAAGTTCGGTATACCGGTCGGCATCCCGCTGCACCTTTTCGAGATTATCTTCTGCAATCTTTACTGCCGACTGGGCCTGCAAATAGGTAGCTTCGTATTTGCGGCGGTCGATTTCATACAGTTTTTCCCCTGTATGCACCACTTTGCCCTCCGAAAAATAAATGCCTGTGATGCATCCGCCTACCATTCCCCGCAACTCTACCTCTTTCAGTGCAGCGACATTGGATGGATAGGAGTTGTAGAAGACTGCATTTTCAGACCTGACATTGGTAACTGTCACGGAGGTGGCTGTATCTTCCGTCTTGTTGTTTTCTGCTTTTCCAAAGCAGGAAAGCAAAAGCGCCGTAGTGGCAAACGTTGCGATCAGTTGGGTGATTTTATGCATGGGATAAAATTTAAAGTCTGCTGTTGATAATAGAAAACCTGTTCGGAATCATTCGGGTTTGATCATCCCCAAAGCCTTTTCGAGATCCATTTTGCTGGTGAGCACCTTGAAAAGCGAGTTAAGGTAATTCAGCTCAGCACTCCGCAGATCCGTTTCTGAAACGATCACCTCCAGATAGGCTTTGATTCCTTTGGTATATTGAAGTTTTACGGTATTGAAGATATTCCTGGCAATAGCCACATTCTCTTTGGCAACCTTCAGCTCATTCAGGTTGCCGGTATAGAGGGCGCGAGCCTGGGTATATTCCGAGTTGATGACACTCTTCAGATAGTCCATCCCGACTTGAAGCCTTTGGTATTGAAGTTTTGCTTTTTTCAGGTTTTCGATTCTGTTCATCCCCTGGAAAAGCGGAAGGGTAAATTTCAGACCCAGAAAGGAGGTTCTGCTTGCTTTGTTATACAAATCAGAGAATTGACCACTCTGGTAGGAGGGGCTATTCTCATAAAATGCAGACAAAGTTGGAAGAAAGGACCAGTTGTAAAGTCCAACCTCAGAATTTTGCAACCTCATCCTGGTCTGAAACAACTGGTATTCGATGCGGTTGTTGTAATCCAGGTTTCGGGTAGTATCGATAAGTATCTCATTTTCAAAACTAGTTGAATCGTAGGATACTGTGAGCTGTTTTTCAGGAACCACCCCCATCAGCTGTTTTAAGACGGCATATTTGGCCTTTAACCCCTCCTCTGTCGATTTTTTCTGGGCCCGGATGTTGCTGAGTGCAATCTGCGTCCGCTGATAGTCAATTTTGTCCGTAACTCCGCTCTGGTAGAGGGAGAAGGCATCCCTGTAGTTTCGTTCCAGTCGTTGGATGTCTTCGTCCAGAACATTTAGCTGCTCCTCTGTCAGCAACACATCAAAGAAGGCCTTGTTTACATCGACATAGGTGTTGATCTTGGCATTCACCGTATTCTGGGAGGCCTGGTTGCGGAACTCCCTGGAGTTGCGGGCGGCAAAATAGAGGGAGCTGTTGTAAATTGTCTGGCTCGCATAGAAAAGTCCGGTTGAACTGTTGTTGACAGTTGAGGGGATGGCCACCCAGGGCGTGTACTGCGGAGGATTTCCCAGCGTGGGATAATTGGTAGCCGGAATCTGCAGGTAATGCTGCAAATTGCCATCGATCTCCAATTGAGGATACAAGCCGGAGAGGGCAATGCCTATCTCCTTTCTGGTAATTTCCTCGTCCAGGATGGCCTGCCTGACCTGTGCCTGGTTGGCCAATGCGTAGGAAATACACTGCGACAAAGTCACTTTCGGGGGAAGGGGATCACGGACGGTTTGTCCGTTCAAAAAGTTGGATGAAACAAGAAGGAGCAAAATTACCAGGCCCTTTCTGCAATTTTTGATGCCAACAACTTTTATTTGCATGTTTTGAAGGAGATAATCGATTGGAAAAAAAGGATGAATGAACGACAGACAACTTTTCCGAGGGTCAAAAATAAACTTAAATCCACACTTCTGTTAGTTTGCAGGCTGTTTTTTTCATTTGCGCCATCGATTGCCTAAACTTCCCTGACTTAAACGAGACAGTGGATGCCGGACATGACTCATCCTGTTTTTGCAAAATTCGGCAATGGGGAAGAATCTTGGCCACAATCTCACCCGAAATTCGAAACCAACTCCCTGCCGGAGCGTAAAAACAGAGATTGAAACATGGGCCGACCCGGCACCCCCTCCGCCACTACCCGCATGGGATTTGGCGGATGGATCCTCCTGAAATTGAAGGTGAACCAGCAAAAAAAGTTTTCCAGAGAGGTAGCTGCGGGTGAAAGGGTGCAGTAATCCATGTCTGTTTTTAATTTGTAAGAATTAGCCAAATGAACGGATACGACGAAAATCGACGCAGATTTTTAACCAAACTGGGGATGAGCCTCGGGGTGACCCTCACAGGGACCCAGGTGATGCAGGGCGAGAATGTTCCCGAAACGAATGCCTCCTCCATCAGCGCAGAACAAGCAGTTTTTATGAAAAATTACGAACGGTGGATGGATGACTTCATCGAAGTAATCAAATTCCAGAAAAAAGAGCCGGAAAATCTGGAAAACAACATGAAAATTGTTGCCTTATCGGAAGAGGCCAGGGTATTTCAAAAGGAGCTGATGGGCTACATGACGGATGAAAATTTTGCCCGTTACTACATGGTTGCCACCGAAAGGATGACAATTACCATCTGACAGGGAATTGTCCCCGGCTGCTTATCCACCTTCTTTTCGGAAGATGCCCGTTGGTCACTATCTTTTCAGTGCGGCATCTTCAATCCCTATCGACAATCTTCCTGAAAAAACCAGGTTGGCTTTGACGGATTGAGGCGTCAGCATCAATTCGGAAACGGTAATTTTTGCCAGCTTCCCATTTAGTTCGAAGCCATAGCCAAGTTGCTTGTGGTTCAGAAAATCGGACAGGTGCTTCTCTATCTCCCGGATGTTGGAGTTGAAAGGGATGGCAATGGCCTTGGTAATGGTGCGTTCCACTTTGCCGTTGAACATCCAGTTGGCCGATTTTAACCACAGATTCTTGGTCTTGAGGTCAAATTTCAGGTTCCTGACCCGCAAAGTTGTGTCAGCGGGATTGAAATAAGGTGTACCGGTCAGGTACATGGTTCCCTTGATGCTGCCCCTGACTTTGGTCTCCACCGCCAGCTGCCCGTTCGAGCCGTAGATGTGCATAGACTCAAACGAAAGATGCTTGCTGCCAAAGGTGTAGGAAGAATCGCGTACCACTTCAAAGGTCATTCGCTCAATGGTGGGGTACGGAACATCTGTCAGGAGGTTGATGCGAAAAGTATCAATAGGCTGCTCCAGCGATTGCATAACCGGTAGGGCGGAGACCTTGCCTGTTGGCGGCTGGTTGTCGAGCAGACATTCCACATCGGCATGCACCATCAATCCAAACCGCATGTTTCCTTTCACTCCCCTGATGGGCAACAGGGAGACCGAATAAGGGGTACTTGTTAGCCAGGCGTTGTACCCACCAGGTATTTTGAAGGGTTCAAACATCATTTTCCACCCTTTCTCGGCATATTTCCTGAAATCGAAACTATCCGCAATCGTCTGATCTATTTTTTTGGAATAGCTGCCTAGATTGACCTTCAGCAGGATGTTCGCAATGTACGTAACCGGGATGGTCACCCCGGCGATTTTTACCGTAGGCTTCTTCGTCCACTCGTAATCGTCGGAGGTGGTGGCGGTTTGAATGCTCCAGTCGCGGTTGACGGAAAGTTTGGTCTTGAATTTAAGCGTGATTTCACCTTTTGCCTCCAGGATATCCCCGAAAGGGTGGTTGAAGGAGAGGAGAAATACCGCCTTTTTTATTTCAATGCGAAGTGGCAATTCCCAGGAGAGCACATCATCCTGGAGGGAGAATTTGACCTGCCCGTTCTTCCAGGCCTTGAGNATCAGGTTGTCGTTGTCGTTGTCGGCAAAACTGTTGTCCTCGTACAACACACTGTCGGTGTTGCTGTTGACAATGGCCCCCAGTTTGGCCACATCCAGATCCGCATAAAGACTAACGACAGAAGTCTGTGGTTTTACAGGGGCATACTTGTAACTCTCAGCAGGTTTTTGGGGTTCCAGCGATTTACATCCGGTGGCGAGAAATCCAGCCAGCAGGATGAGTACAATTCCGCAGCTAAAATTTTTCAAAGCGGCATACCATTTGATTCGACGGCAAAGTTAAGGGATGATTTCAATAATAGGTACTTTTTGGAAAACGATTCGGGAAAAATCCTTTCGGGGAAAGCAGTGAATTATTGTTTCCTTATTTGTAATTTTGATTACCCTAGCAATCGTTCACAGGGATTATCTGCCGGCCGAGAATCTACGTTCATCCTGATGACCGTAATGAATCTGGCTGTCGATGGCCCCTGCTGCAGGGACGTTTAGAATCTTTGTACCGGAGTCTGAAGAATAACTGATCATTTGAAATCCCTAAATTCATCCCCCATGAATCCCAATACCATCAGAGAATTTGCCTCCTCTTTTCAAAAAAGCAGGATACTGTTAAGCGGCTTTGAACTAGACCTCTTCACCAACATCGGCGAATCCGGCATCACCGGAAAAGAGATGGCCGATCGGTTGCGGCTGGATCTTCACGCCTGCGAACGCCTGATGAATGCCCTTGCCTCGCTGGGTTTTCTGGAGAAACAAGGACAATTGTTTTTCAATACTCCGGAAAGTTTTTACTTTATGTCGAAGAAGAGCCCGAATTACCTGGGAGGATTGATGCACACCAACCACCTCTGGAATACCTGGAGTCACCTCACCGAGGTGGTGAAGACAGGCGCTTCTGCCCATCCCGATGAGATCAATGCAAGGGGGGAGGAGTGGCTGTTCTCCTTCATTTCCGCCATGCACGACAGGGCCGTGAAACAGGCACCTCCGCAACTGGCCATCCTCGATCTTTCGGCAGTCCATTCCGTGCTTGATATTGGCGGAGGTTCCGGAGCCTATTCGATGGAGTTCGTTCGCCTTAGATCCGATCTGGAGGCGACCGTTTTCGACTTGCCCAACGTGGTCCCGATCACCAAAAAATTCATTGAGAAAGAGGGCTTCCATGGCAGAATCAAAACCCATACCGGCGATTATACGAAAGACCAATTGCCGGCAGGATTCGACCTGGCATTTCTCTCCGCCATCATTCACAGCAATTCTCTGGAGGTCAATGCGGATCTGATCAGGAAATGCTTTGGTGCCCTGAATCCGGGAGGCAGGATCGTCATCCAGGACTGGATCATGAACAACGAAAGGACCCAACCCACCGCTGGCGCCATCTTCGCCATCAACATGCTGGTTGGCACGGAAGCCGGAGACTGCTTTACCGAAGCAGAAGTTTCGCAGATGATGACTGCAGCTGGATTTACCAACATCACCAGGGTGGAATTTGAATCCGGATTGAGCCAGATGGTTGCTGTAAAAAAACAGAGATTCTGATCGCTCAGCAGGCAGCAGAAGAGTGGTATATTAACTATTCGGTTTAATAATTTATAAAGAGAAAGTACATGATATTAACCATCGACATTGGCAATACCAACATCGTTTTCGGTCTGGCCAACCAAAAGGAGTGGCTGAAGATCTGGCGGATTCAGACCGACGCGAAGAAGACTGCGGATGAATATGAGGTGATCTTCGGTTCCCTGTTTGCAGGTTTTGGAGTTAACATCCACGAAATTAGCAGAACGGTTTTAAGCAGTGTCGTACCCAGCCTCATCAGACCATTCAGGGAGATGTTGCTTCACCTCCTGGGCGAAGCTCCTTTGCTGGTAGAACCTGCCATGTACGACAATTTGCCGGTAGAGATATTGAGCCGGGATGAGATTGGAACAGATATCGTTGCAGATGCCACGGCAGCCTTTGTACGCTACGGCGGACCCTGCATGGTCATAGATTTCGGAACGGCCATCACCTTTACCACCATCGGCGAATCGGGGAGAATTTTGGGTGTTGCCATCGTTCCAGGATTGATGACGGCACTGAAATCGCTGACGGGAAGCACGGCCCAACTGCGCGATGTGCAGTTGGTGGCACCCCCTTCCGTGCTTGGAGACAACACCATTCACGCCATCCAGGCCGGACTCGTGCTTGGTTTTGCAGGCCTTGTCGACTCGGTGGTGGATCGGACGGAAGGTGAATTGGGTGTAAAGCTGACCGTGATCGCCACCGGTGGACTCTCCTCCGTCCTAAAAAATATTTCCGAGAGGATTCAGCTGATAGACGAGAACCTGACCATGGATGGCCTCAAATACATCGCCGACCATCATCCTGCCTAAAAAAACAGGAAGAATCCGTCGAGGAAAAAGAAGATTCCCACCACGCCGAACGCCAGGCTGCAGACCCATACGAACCGCTTCTTGGAGAGGGTAGCTATCGAAGAGAGCAGGATGGAGATTTGCAGGAAGATTACTCCAATGCCAAATTTGTCAGAATGGGTTTTACTTTCGTCCCGAAGCGTCTCGAATCCGTTGGCCACTTTTTTGATCTCCTCCTTCTCCTCCTCGTATTTTTTTACCTTTTGCTTGTAATCGATAGCCAGCTCCTTGTACCGTTTCACGAGTGAATCATTCCCCTTTTGTTTTTCCAGGGAGGCCACCTGCAACTCCAGGTTTTCGCGGCGCAGGTCATAAATGTACCCTTTGATGCTTTTGCTTTCGTAAAATGCCCACTGGTCGCTTGCTTTTGTTTGATTCAGGAGGCTCCGGGTACTAAATCCTCCGCCTTTAAAGGTAGATAGGGTTGCGGCTACAGCGATCAATACGGTGGTGATGGCCATGTAGGTCATCCAGCCTTCTTTTTTATCGGCAGTCATAATCTTACTATTTAGGATATAAATTTAAATTCCTTTGCAAAAATAAATAAAGTCACCAACCAATGGAGCATGGCATCAAAAAAAGCAACCTGCCTCGTGCCCTGTTTTGCCAGCGACCATACAAATTGTAAAAATCTTTGTTTAATTTTAGGGTACTTAGAGTGTCTAAAAAAAAACCGCAATATCCATATCCTATGAGCAGAAATAAATTAATTGGCATGTACATGCAAAGCTTCAGGGAGAATTGGACCCTCCCCGCATTTTCTGATTTTCAGGGAGCAACGGTAACCTATGGGGAAGCCGCTCAGATCATCCGGCAGATGCACTGCTATTTTGGGGAGAGCGGTCTGCAGCCCGGCGACAAGGTGGCCATTCTGGGAAGAAACTCTGCAAACTGGGCCATCACCTTTTTGGCCATCGCCGGTTATGGAGCCATCACGGTTCCAATTTTACCGGATTTTAACCCGGAAGATATCCAGCACATCATCGATCATTCCGAATCGCTCTTTCTCTTTGCCGCAGACGGACTCTTTGAAAAGCTGAACATGGGTAAAATGACCGGATTAAAAGGGGTGGTCAGTCTGACCGACTTCTCCGGACTATCGTTTCAGTCACCCGCAGGCAAAGAGCTGTGGNAAAAATGTTTTGCAATGGATCAGGCAGGAAAATCTGCCCCGGATAATTTTGAATTGACCGAATTTGAGAACGAGGCGTTGAGTGTGCTTTCCTATACCAGCGGAACCTCCGGTTTCAGCAAAGGGGTGATGATTCCGGCCCACAGCCTGCTATCGAACATTGTTTATGCACAGGAGCACATGCCCCTGAAAGCGGGCGACCGCATCGTCTCCTTTCTGCCCATGGCACATGTTTTCGGATTGTTGTTCGAATTTTTATTCCCGGTTTCCGTAGGTTGTCACGTTACCTTCCTATCGAAGGCTCCGACACCGCAACTGATCATCAAGGCCTTCCAGGAGGTTAAACCCCGGCTGATACTTTCGGTTCCGCTCGTCATCGAAAAAATTTACAGGAAGCGGATCCTTCCGGCCCTCGAAAAACCGGTCGTGAAATTTCTGCTGCGGGTGCCTGGAGTACGATTGATATTGCACAAGAAAATTCGTGCCAGCCTGGTGGAGACCTTCGGTGGAAATTTCCATGAAATCGTCATTGGCGGTGCCCCGCTGAACCACGAGGTGGAATCCTTCTTCAGAAAAATAAAATTCCCATTTACCATCGGATATGGCATGACCGAATGCGGACCGCTCATCTCCTATGAACCTTGGGACAAATTCCGGATCTCTTCGGCCGGTCGTCTGGTCGACAGAATGGAGGTGAGGATCGATTCGCGCGATCCTTTTCACGAAGTTGGAGAGATACTTGTGAAGGGCAACAACGTCATGATGGGTTATTACAAGAATGAAAAGGCTACCAATGAGGCGATCGACGGGGAAGGCTGGCTGCACACGGGCGATCTTGGCGTTATTGACAAGGATGATTTCGTCTACATTCGGGGAAGGTGCAAAAACATGCTGCTTGGTCCTTCCGGTCAGAACATCTATCCCGAGGAGATGGAGGCCAAACTCTGCAACTATCCGTTTGTACTGGAATGCGTCATTACGGAAAGGGAGGGAAAAATGATTGCCTTCGTTTTTCCGGACCCGGAAATGGTGGAAGCAGAGAAGCCCGATGAGCAGCGCCTGAAGGAGATCATGGCCGAAAATTGCAAACACGTGAACAGGGAACTTCCCAAATTTGCCCAACTCAGCTCTGTAATTTTGGTCGAAAAGGAGTTTGAAAAGACCCCCAAACGAAACATCAAAAGATATCTTTACACCTGATCAGCTTTGATCTCCCCGGAAGGGGATGTTGAAATGATTCAGAAACCGGCTTTCGCAGGTCTGTTCATTCAGTAATTGCCTAAGTTATTAATCCTATTTTGTATGAAAAAGCTGAAAAGCATCGGGTCAATTTTATTCATGATGATACTACTTGCAGGAGTTCAACCATCCGCCACTGCGGCACAAAAACCCATCAGGCTGGCCATCGCCGGAATGACCCATACACACATCGCCTTTATCCTGGGTAGGGCCGACAAGGGCGATTTTGAGTTGGTTGGCATCTTTGAAACCAACAAGGAGCTGGTACAGAAATTGGCAAAAAAGTATAAATTTTCACTGGAGATCGTCTACCACAACCTGAATGAGATGCTGGACAAGGTGAAGCCGGATGCGGTTGTTGCCTTCGGTACCATCTTTGATCACCTCTCCGTGGTGGAGGCCTGTGCTCCCAGAGGCATTCACGTGATGGTGGAGAAGCCGCTGGCGGTAAACGGCACCCACGCTGCCCGGATGGCCGAACTGGCACTCAAATACAAGATTCATCTGCTCACCGATTACGAAACATCGTGGTATCCCACNACCGCCAAATCGTTTGAAATGGTTGGCAGGGATCACTTTGCAGGAGCACTGCGGAAGGTGGTCATTCACGACGGTCACCAGGGCCCGGTGGAGATCGGATGCGATCCGGTCTTCCTGGCCTGGCTCACGGATCCCATTTTAAACGGCGGTGGGGCCATTGTCGATTTTGGCTGCTACGGGGCCAATTTAATGACGGCCCTGACACATGGGGAAAAACCCCTCTCCGTGACGGCCGTAACAAGGCAATTCAAACCGCTCATTTATCCAAAAGTTGACGATGAGGCAACGATTGTAGTCTCCTACCGGGAATCGCAATGCATCATCCAGGCCTCCTGGAACTGGCCTTTCAGCCGCAAGGACATGGAAATATACGGCGATGAGGGCTATGTGATTGCCGTTAACAGAAACGCGCTGCGGTCGAGAGGAAAGGGGATGAACGAAGAAAAAACCGAAAATGTGACAGACAAGGATGTGTCAGTCTACGAAGATCCGTTCACCTACTTTGCCGATGTGATCTGGGGGAAAATCGAGGTTCCCAAATATGGGCTCTATTCGCTCGAAAACAATGTGCGGGTGGTTGAGATTCTCGATGCTGCCCGACTTTCAGCGAAGAATGGAAAAACAATTCTGCTCAAAGAGTGATTACCCGAAAGAACTTCCAGGTGTCATGCTCCATAAAAATGGAGGTGTAAAAACCCTGATTATTCTGTTATTTCCCGCAGAATAATCTCTTCCAGTTTGCGTTTGGGTACGTGATGGACCCGGTTTTCGTCACGCCAATATTTGATCTCGCCCTCCTTTGCCTCGTCCAGAACCACCACCTCTTTTGGCTTGCCGAGGGCAAGGACCTGGATGATTTCGAATTGTTCCGCAAGGTTCAGAATCTCCCGGAGCCGGGTTCTGTTTAACGCGTGGATGATGCAGCCTCCGAATCCAGCTTCCGTGGCACCCAGCAAAATGGTCTGAGAGGCGATGCCGTCGTCGCAGAAGTAGTTCCCGGCAATCGCGGTGTCGTTCAGGAGAACAATGTAGGCGCAAGGCCGCTCTCCCTCCTCCGGTCCGTTCCAGTCGGGGAAATATCCCGCCCAGGCAAGTTGTTCAAAAATTTGTTGATTGGATTTTTCCTCCGTGCACAGAATGTATTTCATCGACTGGGCATTCCGGGCCGATGCCGTATTGCGTGCCAGATCCACCCAGTCACGCAGTTGCGAGAGAGCGATTCGTGCTTCCTGCCAGAAGCGCCTGCAACTTCTGTTTTTCAGGACAAGCTCTTTGAGTGTCATATTTTTTGGTTGAAATTAGCTTCCGGGCACTATTTATCTCCCGTAATATTTCTTCACCACCTCCCCCAGCACCCAGTTGGTTCTGGCGGCAGTAGTTCCGGTACTAACGCATTTTCCCTCTCCACGCAGCTCGCCAACCACCTGATGAACCAGATGTTGAGAGATGTTCTCGGGATTCCGGAATTCAAAATTTGTAGTTTCACCTGCGGTTATCAACCTGACGCCGACGTGCTGGAAGCAGGAAAAGGTGATTTTTCCTTTGGTACCGGTTATTTCGATCGTATCCTCCTCCGCCTCTTTGCCAACCACAAAACTCCAGCTGCCGGTTCCTGTCACACCCGACCCAAATGTAAAAACCGCCGAGACGGTGTCCTCAGGTTGGTAATAGCCGGCCAAATTTTGGGCAATCCCCCGAACTTCCGTGACCGGGCCGAACAAAAAATCGAGGTAGTCGAACTGGTGGGAGGCAAGGTCATAAAAATGACCTCCGCCACTGATTTCGGGATTGGTGTGCCAGGTCTGTTTTTCGGGATCGTGGTCCCTTGTCCCGTAGGCTTTGTAGAGCCTTATGCTGACCGTGAGCGGTTTCCCGATCATTCCATCGGCTACCAGCTCCTTCACCTTCAGAAAAGCTGGAAGTGTTCGTCTGTAGTAGGCTACAAACAGGGGAACTCCCGTTTCTTCCGAAACCCTTATCATCTCCTGACACTCCCGGTAGGTGCGTGCCATTGGCTTTTCGACATAGACGGGTTTACCTGCCCTCATCGCTGCAATGGCATAGGAGGCGTGTGTGTCGGGAGGAGTTGCTACATAAACGGCGTTCACTCCCGGATCGGCAATCAGTTCGTTTCCATCAGAATACCATTTAGGGATATGATGCCTGGCGGCATAATCCGCGGCTTTTTCCGGATTGCGCCGCATCACGGCAACCAGCTGTGATTGTTCTACCTTGCCGAAAGCCGGACCGCTCTTCAGCTCCGTGACATCCCCGCAACCAATGATTCCCCAGTTGATTTTTTCCATCGTTCTGATTTTTACGCTTCCTTCCGGATGAAGTTACTCCACCGGTTGATTAAGGTTCAAAACATTGCATCCTTCAAGTTGCTTTGCCATCGGATGTCTGTTATTTTATCCCGACCAAAATTTTCAGTTCTCCCACCCTGCCTGCGGTCCATTGTTCTGCCTGACCCTTCCTTCGATTTCCAGCCATCCCCGGCAGGAACCAGAGCCGCCTGACGCACAAAGGTTTCGAGGGATGCGGGCGTGTCGAAGGAAATCAGCAGTTCCCTTGCATCCTTTCCTTCCGGTTGGGTCTGACGCATCCAAAGTTCAAAACCTGCAATTCCCTCGAAATAGTTGCTGAAGTCTGGCAGTCCGTTTTGCAATCCAAGTTCACCCCGGATGTATTTGACGGATCCAGTCAGCTGTTCGGCCCTATTCCGGATTTGTTCGGGAAGGAGGAGCCCCTCCTCGGCCGGAATCACCTCTTTCAGCTTACCGACAAGCGCGAGGGAGGCGGACCGTGCGGCGGCTGTTCCCGTGGCATTGACAACGGAGATGTAATGATGTCCGGCAAAAAGCTGGAACTGATAGGGATTTTCACAATCTATCATTCCTTGCCGGTCTTTCGCCTGGCACTGAAAGGTATTGATGGAATAGATGCCAAAAGCACCCTTGCAGGATTTCATCCGGAAATATTCGATGTTTATTTTCTGATCCTGAAAAACAACTTCCTGAACGGTCAATCTTTCGAACCCGTATTCGAAATAGAGCGTGGATCCCCCGTCGATGTATCCGTACAGCGAGGTCCCGTCGAAGACGCTTTCCTTTTCAATTTTCAAACCGGGAAGCAGATCGCTGGTCAGCAGCTGAGACTTTGCTTGCTTCGGGAGCGTCAGGGAAAGACCGGTCAATAAGAGTAGATACAGATATTTGCGCATCAGGCCAGGTCTATGGTTTTGAGGGTAATTCGGCTGTTTTCGCTGATTCCCAGTCCGAGTTCTTCGGCCCTTCGCAAAAACTGCGAACGCAAGAGGACTCTCCTCTTTTTGCAGTTTCATCTCGATCCGTTTTTTGGAGACGATGTTCAGCCCGATCCTGTCGACAGCCACTGCATCCGTTCCGGCGAGCAGAAGATTGTAATTGCAGATAAACTGAGGATTGGCGGCGGGTCCTCCGTTGTAACATCCGATCAGTCCGTCGACCAGGTTCAGCACAACTTTGTCGCGGATGGGAGGAAAGGCACATACCTCTGCCACCGTATCGTGCCAAAGCTTCTCGTGCAGCCTTCCGGTATTGGAAATAGCACCGAAGGCCAGATTTTTCATGCAAAGTGTGACAGATGCGCCTGCATTTTTGAGGATGGGCAGGTTGATGATCTTGGTCACCTGACGGGTACAGATTTTGGTAAAATAGGAGTGTTTGCCGCCGTTCACCATGTAAGGCATCGTGTATTCGTCATAGGCTCCCTCCACGTCCGCCCAGTAGGACCACTCCTTGTCGATCATACTTTCGCCGTACAATTTTCCGTTTGCATCGAAGAAGCTTCCCCTCGCATCCTTCTGCTCCGTTCCGGAAATCGTGATGCCCGGATAGTTTTCGGGCAAGAAACCCGTTTCCTGAAGCTCCATCTCACGGCGGTCCCAGATCACAATATTTTTTCGCGGAATGCCTGAATGCTCCAATTGGGCGATGACGGCTTTCACCAGTTCGTGGCTTGTCGTTAACAACTTCCCGGCTACGGGATTCACTTTCAATCCAATGATGTCATCCGGGGAAACGAACTTCCGCCAGGCTTTTTTGACCGATTTTTTACCGGTCAGCTCCAGCATCGCAGCCGTCAGCATCTGGTCCACGACGGATTGCTGAATGATGTTGTCACGAATGCATCCGGGATGGTTGACCTGTGTGACCCTGCCGGGGAAATGGCCAGGCATGGAATTTTCATTTCTGGGATATTTCAGTGTATCCTTGATGTTGGTAGCCGGCTTGGCCGGTTGCGGATTTTCGGCAGCATCGGCAGGAGCCGCGGCAATCACTGGTGAGAGAACCAATCCTGCACTGCTTGCCGTAAGCAGTCTGAAAAAATTACGCCGGCTGTTGGGTTGGGTCTCCTCTTTTTTGCTCATGGTTGTTTTTTATCGGATGACAGTTAACGAAAGTGGGCGGCCTGAAAGATCATTTCAAAACTCAACGAAAGATAGCAAATGTTCCCAAATTTTATTTCCGTTCAGGAACAAAATCAGACTCCGAATCAATTGTGATTAATTGTAACTTATTTTATGTTTTTAGTATTAAATTGTTAAATTAAATTAAGTAAATATGATTATATGTAAATATATTTTTTTGTTCTCTGGGAAAGTGGTATTTTTGATCTATGCACCTAACCAAAAAGTTTGCATGTGCTTACACCATTTGGTTTATCAAAAGAATTGCGCCAACCAAGAATCAATGAACGAGTAATATCAATTATGGGAACAATCGGAACCAAAAAAATTCTGGGCTCAAGGCTTTTTCGGATTGCCGCTCTCCTGGGACTAGTGACCCTTCTGTGCTGCCGGCACAACGGACTGGATGTTACCACCCTGGATCAGGTCTGTTTTGAACGGGACGTTTTGCCCATCTTTCAGAACAGCTGTGCCACTACCGGATGCCACAGTGCCGGACGCGGAAGGGGTGGTTATGATTTTTCAAACTATGCCTCCATCATGAAAGCGATTACTCCTTTCAATTCGCAGGGGAGCAAGGCCTATCAGGCCATTACGGGGAAAGCCTTTGTTCAGTTGATGCCTCCGAAAGGAGTGGTGTCTGAAAATGACAGAATCCTGATCAGGGTCTGGATTGACCAGGGGGCAAAAAACACCACCTGCGGCACGACAGCCTCCACCACTGACACAACCAAAGTGGTTCAGACACCTCCGGTCAGCGTATCTTCGTCACCTCAGGTTTGCTTTGAGCGGGATCTTTTGCCTGTGTTGGTCTCCTCCTGTGCCATTTCAGGATGTCACGACCAGACAACCCATCGCAGCGGATACAACATTACCAGTTATTCCTCCGTGATGACCAATCTGGTGGTGGCGGGAAATCCGACCTCGAGTAGGTTATATTCTGTGATAAAAGGCAACAGCATGCCACCCAAACCATATGCTGCCTTGTCGCAAGCCGTCAAGGACAGCCTGTTCAACTGGATAAAAAATGGTGCCCGAAACGATGTGTGCACCTCAACGGCCTGTGATACCACAGGCGTAGTAACCTACCAGAAACAGATTGCCGCACTCATCTCCCTNAACTGTATCTCCTGCCACTCCGGTTCAGGTGCACAGAAAGGGGTCTTGCTCGACACCTATGCCAATGTAAAAACTTACCTGGACAATGGTAAACTGATGGCAGCCGTGAAGGGGACCTCCTTTCAAATGCCCCCAAGTTACAAGCTGACAACCTGTGAAATGCGGCAGCTTGCATTGTGGCAGGCCAATGGGGGCATTCAAAATTAACTTGTACACCATGAAAAATCTGATTTTATCCCTTTTTCTCCTGGTCCTGACAGGATGCTATTACGATAGCGAAGAGGCTCTTTTTGGAAAGCCAAGTTCAGGATGTGACACTACCGTAACAAATTTCAGCACGGAGGTCAAACCAATTTTAACCAGTTATTGCCTCTCCTGTCATTCCAATTCAGCCGCCAATTCAAGCGGCGGAGGGATCCGGCTCGAAGATTACGCCGATGTTAAAGCCAGTGTGCAGAATGGTCAGCTGATGGGCACCATTCAGCATACCTCGGGTTATCCGGCCATGCCCAAGGGAGGTGGAACATTGAGCGATTGCAATATATTGGTAATCAATACCTGGATCAGTAAAGGAACGCTAAATAATTAATACCATGAGAGGAAAATTCCCAACCTTCATTTTTGTGTTCGGTTTGATGCTAATAGCTGCTTGCCCCCTCTTCGGACAGGATCTCGATTCCCTGATGGCCAAGGAGGCCAAGCCGGTTACCATTTACACCTCCGCAACCTTCAAATCGACCAGAATCGGAAACGGCCACTCCATCGAGCAGATGAAAACCAACCAGCTCGAATTCCGCATTTCACACAGGTTCGGTGATCTCAACTCGGGAGGGTACAATCTTTACGGATTGGACTACGGAACCATCCACCTTTCGCTGGAATACGGGGTGACAGACTGGCTGGAATTTGGAATCGGAAGGAGTACCTACGAGAAGACGATCGATGGGTTCGCCAAAATCAAGCTGTTGCGGCAGAGCAGCGGAGAGAAGAACAGGCCATTTCAGCTCTCCTACCTTTTCAGCGACGAATACATATCGTCCACTGCAGATCCGCTGATGACCAACACCTATTCCAGAATGACCTATGTCCAGCAGATCTTGCTAGCCAGGAAGTTCAACGAGAAATTTTCACTGCAGCTGACACCAACCTATCTCCACAGAAACCTGGTTGCGACAGAACTGGACAAGAATGACCTCTTCGCGATGGGGGTGGGAGGCCGGTACAAATTGTCGAACAGGATCGCCCTCAATGCAGAATATTATTATGTCTACAGGGCCAATGCCTCCGTTCTTCCCGTCACCTATTACAATCCGCTGACTGTAGGCATTGACATTGAAACCGGCGGGCACGTTTTCCAGATCCTTTTGTCCAATGCACAGGCGATGCGGGAAGGCGGTTTCATCGGGAATACCACCAGCAGCTGGGGGAAAGGTGGAATCTGCCTGGGATTCAATATCTCGAGAGTATTTACATTTAACAAAAAATAAATTCTGTCATGAAAAAAATTCTGATGATTATTCTGGTCGGCCTGTTTGGCACCGCTTTGAAGGCACAAAATATCTATTTCACCAAGGATGCCAAAATCAATTTCAACTCCTCGACCCCTTTGGAAGACATTGTTGCGGAGACCAACCAGGGTACCACCTTTATCGACCTCTCCAAAAATGAGGTGAAATTTTCGGTGCTGACTACCTCCTTTAAATTTCGCAGGGCACTGATGGAAGAGCATTTCAACGAGAACTACATGGAATCCTCCAAAAACAAGGAGTTTGCAAAGGCAAAATTCAGTGGAACAATCACCACGCCTGTTGACTGGAAAAGTGACAAGACGGTTAATGCAGAAGTCAGGGGAGATTTCACCATGCACGGGGTAACCAAACAGATCACGGCCCAGGCGAAGATCACTCCGGGGAAGGCTGGAATTGCAGCGACGGCTGAATTCCATATCGTCCCTCAGGATTACAACATTGCTATTCCAGCTGCGGTAAGTGATAAGATTGCCAAAGAGGTGACCATCAAAGTGGAGGCAAATTATGCACCCTATCAACATTAAAAACTGATGCCATGCGAAAGAGTAAAAAATTAAGGTTCGTACTCTGGTTTGTTCTGGTTGGCATACTGATAGGAATTGCTTCAGTATATTACGTATTCAATATGCCGCGCCGGGATCTCTCAAAAGAGACCGCCCTCTTTCACCTTCAGGCGAGCCAATTGATTTCGGATTTCAAATCGGATGAAAATGCAGCTACCACAAAATACCTGGATAAAGCCATCGCGGTGACGGGCGAGGTAAAAAACATCCGGACACTCGACAACCATAGCATGGTTTTTAGCCTCGAGGACGCCATGGAGGGAGTAAGCTGTACCGTTGACAGTGCAGAAACGGTTCGCTTCGGAGCAAAACTTGCCGGATTAAAAATGGGAACCAGGGCCAGTTTTAAGGGGCGATGCACAGGGATGCTGATGGATGTTCAGGTGATCAATTGTGTTCCGGAGTAAATAACCTAATCCTACGCCAGCGGGTGAATGATCCAGAGCACTCCGATGGCAATGGCCAGGATGGCGCCCGAAAGTGAGAACCATTTGAGAAATACCTGCTTGTCCCTGACCACGGACCTGTGTGCGATATATCCCAGGATAAGGGCAAAGAGTATCATCGTCAGAATTGTTCCAAAAGCAAATGCTACCACATAGAGTACGGAGGCCATCAGGGTGGGAAGCGCCAGGCTGGGAAGCAGTGCGAAAAGATGACTGAATCCCGCAAATCCGTGAATGACGCCGATCAGAAATGCCGAGAAGGCGTTCTGTCTGACTTTGCCTGTGTGCTTGTGGCCATGGTTGGCATCGAGTGGCCTCCTGTTGTGAATAACGGCCCCCTTGTAGAAAATGCGTCCATCGGGATGATAGTGCGTTCCATCCTCGAATTGGTCGTGAGAAGGATGTTTGTGGTCATGCGAATGAGGATGTAAATGATCCACTCCGGCCGAATGGGCATCCAGGTGAGTATGTTTGTGGATGTGTGCGTATAGAAATGGGGTGGTATGAAAATGGGCGTGCGGCAGGTACCCGTGGGAATGCCGGCGATACAACCTGACGAGGGCCCAGATGCCTATGGCAATCAACAAGAATCCAACCACACTGTCGCTGTGTCTGGAGATGGCTGCTACTGGAAGAAACTCCCTGAAAAGCACGAAAAGAAACCCAAGGATCAGCATCCCGATGGTGTGCCCAAGTCCCCAGGAAAATCCGATGAGCCATGATTTCTTCCGGCTGTCAATGGCAAGGGGCGTAACGGCTGCCAGGTGATCCGGCCCGGTTGCCACATGTGCCACACTTGCGATGAATCCCGTCAGAAAGGTTAGCATGGAACCAAGTTTAGGAGGTAAATCTGTATACAAATATATTTATATTTACCTAATACAATAAAAAACCAACTTGACTTATAAATCTTTACAACTTGTTGTTACCGGATTGGTGCAGGGGGTCGGTTTCAGACCCTTCGTCTACCGCATTGCCAGCTTTAATGCCCTTACAGGCTGGGTGCAAAATACCAATGAAAGTGTGAGGATGGAGGTGACAGGGACTCCGGATCAGTTAAACAGTTTTCTGCACTCCCTTCGAAACGAGGCTCCGCCTGCTTCCTTGATGGAGGGTATTTCCATCCTGGAAATTGAGGCCAAAATCTTTCCCGATTTTAAAATATTGGACAGTCATGATCTATCGGAGGAGATCACGGAGATCAGTCCGGATATTGCTGTATGTGAAGCATGTCTGAAGGATATCTCCCTGCAGGGGAACCGGTTGGATTACGCCTTTGTGAACTGCACGAATTGCGGTCCGCGTTTCACCATTGTTCAGGATCTTCCCTACGACAGGGCCAAAACAACCATGAAACCCTTTGTGATGTGTGCTTCCTGCAAGAAGGAGTATGAAACGGTCACAGACAGGCGGTTCCACGCACAGCCCGTTGCCTGTAGCGATTGCGGACCTCATTACGAACTGTTTTCAGGCGGGACGAAAGTCAGCAACCAAATCTCTGATATTCTGGAAAGTGTTTCCGAATGCATTGGTGCAGGGGGCGTCGTTCTCCTCAAGGGTCTCGGCGGAATGCACCTGGCCTGTGATGCGATGAATGAAAGTGCCGTGAAAAAATTGAGGGAGATCAAGCACCGGGACGGAAAGCCGTTCGCAGTCATGTTTCGTGATCCGGAAAACCTGAAACCTTTTGTGATGCTGAACGAAGCCGAAGAAAATTCACTCCTTTCCTGGCGAAGACCCATTGTCTTGCTGGAAAAGTCGGGCCATTCATACAATCAGCTACTGGCGGGAAGCCTGAACGCTGGTTTGTCGTTGCTGGGAGTGATGCTGCCCTATATGCCTTTTCACCATTTACTTTTTGGTAGATTAAATACGCCTGCCATCGTCCTCACCAGCGGAAATTTCTCCAGTGAACCCATTCTGATTGACAACGAGACTGCACTGACCGCTTTTTCACCGCTGGTCGATGCGGTGGTGCTCTACAATCGGGCCATTTACAACCGCACAGACGATTCTGTGGTCCGGATCATCGGAAAAAGGGAACGGGTTTTCCGTCGTTCGAGGGGATATGTGCCGTCACCCATACGGACAGCTTTCCGGACGGAAGGGATCGTGGCTTTCGGTGCCGAACTGACCAACTGCTTCTGTGTCGGGAAGGGACGAAAAGCCTTTATCAGTCAGCACATCGGGGATCTGCAAGGATTGGAGACCTCCCTTTTTTACGACCAGACCCTGGCTCAATTCATGCAGTTGTTCAGAATAAAACCAAGTCTACTGGCCGTAGATCTGCATCCCGAATACATTTCTACAAAGCGGGGAGAGTCCTTTTGTGGCCTTCCACTGATCCGGGTGCAACACCATCACGCCCACATCGCCTCCTGCATGGCGGAGCACCAACTGGATGAAACCGTGATCGGCATTGCATTGGACGGGACCGGCTACGGCACAGATGGGCACAGCTGGGGTTCGGAGTTTATGCTGTGTGATCTGATTGATTTTGAGCGGTTGGCCCATTTTGAATATGTCCCGCTTCCCGGCGGTGACAGTGCCGCAGAAGAACCCTGGCGGATGGCGATTTCATACCTCTACAAGGTTTTTGGAGCGGATTTTGTCAACCTGAGACTTCCCTTTTTGAAGCAACTGGATGGTGAGAAGATTCAGCTTCTTCTTCAAATGATTGACAGGAAAATCAACTGTCCGCTCACCTCGGGTGCTGGACGGTTGTTCGATTGCGTCGCTTCTTTGCTGAATTTGGTGCAGGTGGCAACTTTTCAGGCGGAAGGTCCCATGCGGCTGGAATCCATCGTGAAAAAAAACTGCTCAGAAAGCTATTCCTTTTCCTTTCAGAAGGGGATCATCAGTTTTGACAATATGATCAGGGAGATTGTTGAGGATATCGTCGAAGGAAAAGATAGTTCCATCGTATCGGCAAAATTCCACAACACCATTATTTTAGCTATCTTCGGATTCGCAACTGACCGCCGGCTTAAAAATGGAATCAACAAGGTAGTCCTTTCGGGAGGAGTGTTTCAAAACAAATACCTGCTGGAAGGCACGACGGAAATTTTGCAAAAAAACAATTTTGCAATTTATTCGCACGCTGCAGTTCCTACAAACGACGGGGGCATTGCCCTTGGGCAACTCGCAGTAGCATCAAAAAGGAGGGAATTGAAATGTGTTTAGCCATACCTGCAAAAGTGACAAGTATTGAGGGTACCAGCGCTCTGGTGACTATCGAGGATGTTGAATACAAGGCGAGTCTGCTATTGCTGACGAATGTTCAGCCGGGAGATTACATCATGCTTCACGCCGGCTTTGCCATCGAAAAGGTGGATGCCGCCGAGGCAGAAGAGACCCTCCGTCTGTTGAATGAGTTGAACCAGTTCACCCTCGATTAAGGAGATGAAGTACATCGACGAATACAGAAAAAAGGAGCTGATCCTTTCGCTTTCCGAAAAATTGAAGCGGGTCTCCCAAAAGGAGATCGTGCTGATGGAGGTTTGCGGTGGCCACACGATGGCCATCCACAGGTTTGGCCTCACCTCACTGCTTCCCTCCACCATCCTGCTGATCTCCGGTCCGGGTTGCCCGGTTTGCGTTTCCAGTCAGCAGTTCATAGACAAGGCAATGGCCTACAGTAAGATACCTGGTGTCATCATCACCACCTACGGCGACCTGATCCGGGTGCCCGGTTCTTCCACATCGCTCGAGAAGGAGAGGGCAAATGGCAGTGATGTCCGGATCGTCTATTCGGTCCTCGAAGCTCTGGACATTGCGAAAGAGAATCCGGACAAACGGATTGTTTTCCTGGGAATTGGCTTTGAGACCACTGCACCACTTACAGCTGCAGCCATCCTTTCGGCCCGAAGGGAAAAGATCCCCAATTTCTTCGTCCTGAGTGCGCACAAGATCATGCCTCCCGTGATGAAGGCATTGGTTGCCGAAGGGGTTAAAATTGACGGTTTCATCGCTCCCGGCCATGTGAGTGCCATTACAGGAACTGCCATCTACAACGATCTGGTAACGAAATGCGGGCTTGGCGTGGTCATTTCCGGGTTTGAGCCCGTAGACATGATGCAGTCGGTGCTGATGCTTGCTGAACAGATCGAATATGGAAAACCGGCCGTGGAGGTTCAGTACCAGCGGGTTGTTCAGCGAGAGGGAAATCTGATTGCACAAAATATTTTGGAAGAGGTCTTTGAATTCAGGGACGACACCTGGCGTGGACTCGGGATGATCCCCCAAAGTGGCCTCGGAATTCGGGAGAGGTTGTCGGCTTTCGATGCGGAACGGCAATTCTCAGTTGTGGTACCTGAATCTACAGAACCAAAGGGATGCATCTGCGGCCAGATACTTCGCGGATTGAAAACCCCCATCGACTGTCCGTTGTTCGCGAAAAAATGTACTCCTTCAGGTCCCGTCGGGGCCTGCATGGTCTCCGGCGAAGGAACTTGTGCCACCTATTACAAATATCGCTCATGAGTCTGAAAGAAGATAAAATAATGCTTAGCCACGGCAGCGGAGGCAGGATGATGCACCAGCTCATCGGGGAGTTGTTTGTCAAGCATTTTAAGAATCCGATCCTGGAGGAGCAGACCGATGCAGCCATACTGGCCATCGGCTCGGCCGAAATTGCCTTTACGACCGACTCCTTCGTGATCGATCCCCTCTTTTTTCCGGGCGGAAACATCGGCAAACTGGCCGTATGCGGAACCGTCAACGACCTGGCTGTTTCTGGTGCAGAGCCTCTCTACCTCAGTGTCTCCTTCATCCTGGAGGAGGGTTTCTCCATGAAGGAACTGGAAATGATCGTAGAATCATTGGCGACCGAAGCGAAAAAAGCAGGGGTGCAGATTGTGACCGGAGATACAAAAGTGGTGAACAAGGGCAAATGCGACAAACTCTTCATCAATACGGCTGGCATTGGCAAATTGAAACAAGGGAACAGGCAGATTGCCAGGGCTCAAAATATCGTTCCGGGCGATCTGATCCTGATCAACGGCACCATCGGCGACCACGGCATTGCGGTGATGAACGCCCGGGAGTCTTTTCAGTTCAAAACCACCATCGAATCAGACTGTACCTGTCTGAACCAGCTCATTGCAGAGGTGCTCGAAGCGGGTTCCGTCAAATTTATGCGGGATCCGACCCGGGGTGGGGTTGCCACGGTGTTGAACGAACTTGCCGACAAGATTCACCTCGGAATCGAAATCGAAGAATCGGCCTTGCCCGTCAACAACGGTGTGAAGGCGATGTGCGAGGTACTCGGATTCGATCCGCTGCACGTGGCCAACGAAGGAAAGGTGATCCTCTTAGTCGGGGCAGCTGATGGAGATAAGATATTGGAAATTTTAAAAAACAACCCTTTGGGAAGTCAGAGTGCCATCATCGCCAGGGTGGTGGCCGATCATCCGGGGAAGGTGGTGTTGAAGAATGAGACCGGCGGTCGCCGGATCGTCGACTCCCTTTCCGGGGATCAGCTACCGCGGATTTGTTAACATTCTGAATTATGCACGAATTTTCATTGGCAATTGAAGTCGTCAACCTGGCCGGTCGGGAAGCCGAAAAAAACGGAAACCGGGCGATCCGTGAAATCTCCATCGAGGTGGGCGACCTAAGCGGCGTGGAGGCAGATGCCTTCGAGTCTGCCCTCGGCTTGCTGGTCAGGGATTCCATTCTGGGCCGGGCAGAGGTGAAGATTGTCAGAACTCCCGGTATCGGCAACTGCCTGGCGTGCCAAATTGATTTCGAGATGAGCCACAGGATGGCCACCTGTCCCGTGTGCAACTGTTTCCCCTCGGAGATCCGGGGAGGAACGGAATTCAGGGTGGTTTCACTGGTCGTTGATTAACAATTAAAAACAAGATAACATGTGCGAAACTTGCGGCTGCGGCGATTCTGGACAATTCAAGGTCTTCGACCAAAACCATAAACATGCCCACCACGATCAGGAGGCCGATCATGTTCATCCACACGATCATTCCCATGACCATTCTCATCCCCATGACCACGACCACCGTCACGGAACTGTCATCAACCTGAATGTGGACATCCTCTCCGAAAACAACAAGCTGGCACAGCTGAACCGCAGGTATTTTGCCGGCCGAAAGGTACTGTGCCTGAATCTGGTCAGCTCGCCGGGTTCAGGGAAGACCACAATCCTGGAGAAGACGATCAAGGCGCTGATTCCGACCAGGAAGCTGGCCGTCATCGAGGGCGACCAGCAAACCTTCCTGGATGCCGACCGGATCGAAAAATCCGGGGCACCGGCCATACAGATCAACACGGGTTCGGGCTGTCACCTGGATGCCAGGATGGTGGAACTGGCCACCGAAAAGCTGGAGATCGAATTCGGATCTATCCTTTTTATAGAAAATGTGGGAAACCTGGTCTGTCCGGCCCTGTTTGACCTGGGTGAGTCGAAACGAGTGGTGGTGATCAGCATCACGGAAGGAGAGGACAAACCCCTCAAGTATCCCTACATGTTCCAGTCTTCGGATCTGTGCCTGATCAACAAATCCGATCTGCTTCCCTATGTCGACTTCGATGTGGCGAAGGCGATCGGCTATGCCCGGTCACTTAACCCGAAACTGGAGTTTATCCTGGTCTCCGCCAAAACCGGCGAAGGACTGGATCTTTGGTACGATTGGCTGGCAAAGCAGAAATAAAGATTGTTAAATCTTTTGGCTCCGCCTCGGTTGAGCGCAGCGGTAACGAAAGTGAGTTGAATGGATTAAATGCTGAAAACTGATAATTTGGAATAATTTATCACCATTATGAGTAAGGAAACCCGCCTAAAATTTATTTGAGCAACAACAAATCCGCTCATCGTGGAATGATGAAGAAGAAAAGTGTACTTTTCGATTGCAGATGTAGTGGGTATTCTTTCTGAAAGTGTCGACCCACAAGCATATTGACGTAAATTAAAGCAGAGGCTTAAAGAAGATGGATAGGAAACCTTGACAGATTGTCACGGTTTGAAAATGTTTGCAGCCGATGGAAAAATGTATTTGACCGATGTGGCCGATACAGAACAACTATTTTGCTCAATACAAAGCATTCCCTCGCCCAAAGCCGAGCCTTTTAAATTGTGGATAGCGAAAGTTGCCCGCGAGCGGACCGATTAAATTTGGTGAAAGACCTCGGGCTTGAAATTCAGATTTTCGGGAACCCTGAAAATCATACCTTCAACGTATCCACCAATTCCCGGATCACCTTCTTCGCATTTGGAATGGCGGCCTTTACTTCGGGAGTCAGTTCCATCCCCATATCCTGAAAATCCTTTACCGTTATGGCCACCAGATGAATCTTCGGCATATTTCCCAGTAAAAAGGCGGCATCCAGCAGATCTTTCAATCCCACCTCGTGGGCACTCAGCTGCTTGGGAAAATCCTTGGCATATTTTGGATAGAGCACCCAGACATGTCCTGCCGGATGGTCGTCAAGAGATGCGTCCACGATGATGACCTGTGCATAGGATTGGATAAATCCCAACAGGTGAAATCCGCCGGTTCCGCCATCCATCAGATCGGCTTCTGTGAAGCCCTCCTCCTCCAGTTGAAGTACCACCTGGATGCCGATGCCTTCATCGTTCATCAAAATATTCCCGATTCCCAGGACCAGGATGCTGTTTGGGGAAGTTGTCAAAGCAGGTAGATTTTTTGTTTTGTGTTTATTGTTTAAATAGGTTTCGTCTTTTGATCTCCCCCAGCCCCTCCAAAGGAGGGGAGTAACGCCAGGATACAGATCAGAATAAAAATCCTATGTCTCCCCCTCGGGGAGATTTAGAGGGGTCCTATTCCGAAAAGTGCGAGTCATTTTTTTTAAGAATTTCGATATTTAAAGATACTAAAAAGAGGAACGATTTTCGAATTCAGATGGACTTTCCAAGATCAAAAATCGTTCCTCCTTAAGGAGATTCAGACACAAAATAGTCGCGGTTAGTTTCAGCTCTTCGGACACTCCTCCGTTTTGGCATCGTGCCGTTCGATCACATCCTCCTCGATAAACTTCCATCCGCCAATCATCGAAGAGGTGACTCCCCTCCGTTCGATGTAGTCGTGGTAGAATACCAGATATACGTGTACGATGGCGAAGAGGATGAAGCCCCACATCAGCATGTGATGTAAAAATCTCACTGAGATGTCACCTCCCATCATGGGTACAATCCAGGCAAACAGTTTTGGGAATGCCGAATGACTCATTGCCGAATACATGCCGAATCCGGTCAGGCATTGCAGCAGAAAGAGCAGAAAGGTGATAAAATAGATGAGACTGGCCAACGCATTGTGCCCGATCGAATCGATTTTCTTGTGTGTCAACTGGAGAATATCCACCTTGATCACATCCAGAATCTCTTTCCACTGACAGCGTTTAAGCGGGATGAAATTGGTCCAGCGGGCAAACTCATTTCCTGCAAAACCCCAATAGGTTCTGAAAACGAAGTTGAAGAAAAACAAGAAAGCAGCCACAAAATGGACGAATCTTACAGTTCCGAACCAATAGTTGAAATAGGCTTCGGTACCATTCATGAAGGCTGGAGGATTGCCGATCACAAAACCTGTGATGCAAAGCGCAATGACGCAAAGCATGTTGACCCAGTGATAGACGCGAACAGGCAATTCCCATACATATACCTCACGCATGGGGATGGTTCTGCTTCTCATGGCTAGTAGGTTTTAAGATCGTGTAAAGTAGTTCCGTTCTCGTCGTAGACATGCACTGCACAGGCCAGGCATGGGTCGAAGGAGTGGATGGTCCGCAGCACTTCGAGCGGCACCTTAGGGTCTGCCACAGGGGTTCCAATCAGGGATTCCTCGAAGGCCGAGCGTTTTCCGTTCAGGTCGCGGGGAGATGCGTTCCAGGTAGTCGGAACGACGAGTTGGTAGTTGGCGATCTTATTGTCTTCAATCACGATGAAGTGGGAGAGGGCGCCACGCGGTGCTTCCACCATGCCAATGCCCTTGGCACTCTGTGGCCAGGAGGAGGGTTCCCATTTCGCATTGTTTTGGGTGCGGGAATCTCCATTCTTAATGTTGGCGAGCAGCTGATTGAACGACTCAAGTGCCCAATCGCAAACAAGTTTGGTTTCGAGTCCCCTGGCGGCTGTGCGGCCCAGCGTGGAGAAAAGCGCAGCTACAGGAACGCCTAGTGTCTTCAGCGTGCTTTCTATAACTTCCTTGTAGTCCGGACGTCCGGATGCGTATCCAACCAGCATCCTGGAGAGCGGACCAACCTCCATCGGATAGCCTTTCCAGCGTGGGGTCTTCACCCAGCTGTATTTTTGCGTGAAATCGAGGTGCTCATAGGGTGGTTTAGGACCCGTGTAGTTGAGGTGAGTTTCACCTTCCCAGGGATGCAATCCGATTTTATCCCCTTTGGAATAGTTGTACCACGAATTGTTGATGTACTCCTGGATCTGGTTTGGATCTTCGGCCTTTACTTCGTGCACCTTGCTCAGGTCGCGGTTCAGGATGGCCCCTCGTGGCATCTTGAAACTCTCGGGATTGTTGTATCCGTTCATCGGGAAATCGCCGAAGGAGAGGTAGTTGGTCAATCCACCGCCAATGGCACCCCAGTCGCTCTTGTAAAATGAGGCGATGGCCAGCAGGTCGGGAATGTAGACCTGGTTGACGAAGGTCTTCGCATCTTCGAACAGCTTGCCAACCATGGCCAGCCGCTCGGCATTGACTGCATTGGCCTCCTCGATGTTGATGGAGCAAGGTACGCCACCTACCAGGTAGTTTGGATGCGGGTTCTTGCCGCCAAAAATGGTGTGCACCTTCACGATCTCTTTTTGCCACTCCAGTGCTTCGAGGTAGTGGGCCACGGCAATCAGGTTGACTTCGGGTGGCAATTTGTAGGCCTTGTGACCCCAGTATCCGTTGGCAAAGATGCCCAGCTGGCCGCTTTCGACGAAATTTTTAAATCTTTTCTGCACATCCGTAAAGTAGCCTACTGAACTCTTTGGCCAGGAGGAGATGCTCTGGGCTATCCGCGAAGCTTCTGCAGGATTGGCCTTCAGGGCAGAAACCACGTCCACCCAGTCGAGGGCGTGCAGCACATAGAAATGGACCACGTGGTCCTGAATGTAGAGCGCATTTGCCATCAGGTTGCGGATCAGTTCGGCATTGGGCGGAACGGCGATTCCAAGCGCATTCTCTACCGTTCTGACAGAGGTGAGCGAGTGGGTCGAGGTGCAGACGCCGCACACGCGTCCAACGAAAGCCCACGCATCGCGCGGGTCGCGACCCTTCAGGATGGTTTCGATGCCGCGTACCATCGTGCCGGCACTGAAGGCATCTGTGATAACTCCGTTGTTAACTTCAATCTCCACCCGCAAGTGACCTTCAATTCGGGTGATTGGATCTATAACGATTCTTTCGGCCATGACGTTTAAACTTTAGATTTTTCAACTGCGGAAACTGCTTCCGGGGCATTGGAGAGCTCTTTTTTCTTGCGGACATTGGTGACAATCGCGTGGCCGGCTACGCCGACAGCGGTGGCTATGCCAAGACCCACCCCGATGTTGTCTGCAGTGGTTTCAATGCCAAAGCCCTTGATGGAGGGAAGGTGTTGGTAGAACGGACCGTTGTCCCAGAATCCGGCCTCAGAACAACCAATGCACGGATGCCCGGATTGGATCGGATAGCTGATTCCGTCGTTCCATTTGATGATTCCGCAGGAGTTGTAGGTTACCGGACCCTTGCAACCCATTTTATAGAGGCAGTACCCTTTCTTGGCACCTTCGTCGTCGAACGATTCCACGAAGAGTCCGGCATCAAAATTGGCGCGACGGTAACAAGTATCGTGAACTCTTCTGGAATAAAAGGCTTTTGGACGATTGAGCTCATCCAACTGAGGAATGCGCCCAAAGGTTAACAGGTGAACAACTACTCCTGCCATCACGTCCGCAATTGGTGGACAACCCTGTACATTGATGACTGGTTTTCCGCTGATGACTTTGTGAACCGGCTTCGCTCCCGTTGGATTGGGACTGGCCGCCTGTACACATCCTGAGGAGGCACAATTGCCCCAGGCGACTACCGCCTTGCAGTTTTTCACTGCCTCTTCCAGAATCTGTAAGGCACTTCTGCCGCCGATGCAGCAATAGGCCTCATTTTCGGTAGGAATGGATCCTTCCACCATAACGATGTACTCACCCGGATTCTTAGCCATAACGGTCTTATAGGCCTCTTCCGCCTGAAAACCGGAAGCAGCCATAAGTGTCTCCTGATAATCCAATGAGATCTTATCCAGGACAATGTTGGCTACAATTGGATGGGAAGCCCTGATGAAGGACTCACTGCAACAGGTGCATTCCTGGAAATGAAACCAGATGACAGGCAGACGTGGTTTGGTCTCCAGTGCTTTTACAATCTGGCCGACGCCACTGGATTCCAATCCCAGAAAAGCCGCCATGGTCGTGCAAAACTTCAGAAAATCTCTGCGGGATGATCCATCCCTCCGGACTTCCTCGTAGAATGAGAGGTGTTTGTTTGCCATAAAGAGGTAGGTTTTAAATAGTTCACTAGATGTAAATATATATAGATATTTTACTTTATTCTTCAGCTGAGCAATAAAATGAATTTATATATATTCTTTCTAAATAATTGATTATTAAAAGTATAATTAACTTTTCTTTAATTGGCCACCAATTGGGCTATTTCGGTCGTTTGCTGATTAACAGTCTCTTACATCAGCTAAACATAATATTGTTGATTTTTTATTGCCTGAGACCGCTCTTTAAGTTGTGTTGCGAAAATCAGAGCATGATTAAGGTTGAAAAAACGGATTCACCGATTAGTTAATAATATGTAAGGATTGGTTCTCAGGACCGCCAAATCAAAGTAAAAAACTAAATTTACAGGAGATTAAATTTTGTCAGATGGAAATGGAACTTTTGATGGGGAGCTTTGTGGCCCTGCTTGCCCTGATCAACCCGATTCAGAAAATATTTCTGATTACCTCGCTGCAGGACCACTTTTCTGACAGGGAGTTGAGGTACCTTTCATCGAAATCTTCCTTGACGGCCCTGATCATTCTGATTTTTTTCCTTTTTCTCGGTCACGTAATATTCAACTACATCTTCCACATTCAGTTGTATGCCTTTCAGGTCACCTGCGGAGTGGTCCTGTTTTACAATGGGATCAACGGATTGCAGAAAGGGGCTTTTCTGCAGATCGACCAGCATGTAAAACTCTCCGACATCTCAGCAGTGCCGATTGCCATGCCGATGATTGCAGGTCCGGCAACCATCACCGCGGTAGTTACCTTCCCGGCCCATTATGGAAAGATCACTACCATCCTGGCAATTGTTTTGGCATTGACCGTCAACCTGCTGTTTATGTTTTTTGCCAGAAATATTGGAAAATTGTTCTCCAGGTTTAACCTGATGAATGCCCTGATCCGGATTACCGGGCTGATTGTAGCCACCATCGGAGTACAAATGGTCTTTACCGGAATTACCAACTTCATCGGTACGCTGGTCAAATAGCAAAAAAAATCAACTCAGTGATGCAATTTTGCTGTCCCGATTTCCGATTCTGAAAGCCCTCCTGGCACCATTTGTTATTTAGCCCTTCTGATGATCAAAAAATCAACTCAATTGCCTACTTTTATAGAAATCCAAAAGAAGAAAAGGGGAATGATCCTCCCGGCTTCGGTTTAAGTTTTATGAAACAATCCTGCAATCATGGAAAATAAAAATACGATGGTTCCGCTTGGCCAGACCAGCATTTCAATTACACCCATCGGTCTTGGATGCTGGCAGTTCAGCAAACAGAAGAATCTGGCAGGGAAATTCTGGCCAACCCTCGAAGACGATCTGATCGAGAAGGTGGTCTCCCTCTCCCTGGAGGGTGGAATCAACTGGTTTGATACGGCCGAAATATATGGAAACGGCGCATCCGAAAAAGCACTCGCCAAAGCGTTGCTGGCAGCCGGCAAAAAGCCCGGACAGGTCAGAATTGCAACCAAATGGTGGCCCATGTTCCGTTTTGCCTCCAACATCCCTAAAACGATTGGGGAGCGCATCAAGCTCCTTGCGCCGTTTCCCATCGATCTTTATCAGGTGCACCAACCCTGGGGATTCTCCAACGAAAAGGAAGAGGTCAGTGCCATGGCCGACCTGTTCGATCGCAAACTGATCAAGAGCATAGGGGTCAGCAATTTCTCCGCCAAAGCGATGAAAAACGCGTGGGAGACGCTCGATAAACGTAGAATTCCATTGGCTTCCAACCAGGTTTTGTACAGTCTGCTCGACAGAAGAATCGAATCGAACGGAGTAATGGAGCTTGCGAAAAAACAGGGAATGACCATCATCGCTTATTCTCCACTGGCTCAGGGTGTGGTGACGGGTAAATTCCACGAGCAGCCTGAATTGCTCAAGAATATTGGGTTCAGAAAATACAGTTCCCAATTTAAGCCTGCGGGACTCGAAAAAAGCCTTCCGGTGGTGAAGCTGGTGAAGGAACTGGCCGTGAAATACAACGTAACCCCGGCACAGATTGCACTTAACTGGTTGATTAACTTTCACGGCAATACAGTGGTGGCAATTCCCGGAGCAACGAAGGAGATTCACGTCAGGGAAAACACGGGTGCCATGACCTTCCGGCTTTCAGACCAGGATATGGACAAGTTGGACAGAATAAGTTTGATCTTCAAGTAGCATCCTTCGTTCTGTGTATTGCCTGCATTTTTGATCCGACGGATTTCAGCCCGGATTGGTTAGCCATGCGATCAGGTCGGCCAGCATCTCCCTGTTGATGCCGTGTCCTTCATGGTATTCCTTGCAGTCGGTTTGAACTCCCAGAGATTTTAAATAGGAGTCACAGCTTCTGGCATATTCGATGTTAAGCATCCTGTCTTCGATCCCATGAGAAATGAAAACCCTTAGCCGTTTCAGTTTTTCCGTTGTGGCAATCATGGGTTTTACCTCTTCCAGAAGTCTGCCACTCATGGCGGCAATGCCTTTGATAAGATGCGGTGCCGTCAGTCCGGCACTGTAGGACATGATCGCACCCTGACTGAATCCGCAGAGGAAAACCGCTCCTTCTTCAATGAGGTATCTTTCTTTTAACTCCTCGATGAATTGCAGAATTATCCTCCTGCTTCTTTCTTCCTGTTCAATCTGAATCACTGGTTTGCCGGTGGAGAAGTCTACCTGGTACCAGGCATATCGACCCGGTTCAAGGGTATAGGGCCCCCTCGCCGAAACCACTAAAAACTGATCCGGCAGCAGATTGGCAAAGGAGAACAGATCCTTTTCATTGCTACCCACTCCGTGGAGCAGCAAAAGCAAGGGAGCCTTCCCATTTTTTATTCTGGGTTCCCTGACCAGATATTGCATCAGGGCATCCTTTTTTTCGGTTTGCCCGTAGGTCTCTTTTGCATCCATTTGACAGGTTTTTTACTTTTATTTTTTTCAGAATGTATTTTATATTGAACTCCATCCATCAAAAATCGTTAACAATGAGTATCTTGTTTCCAATTATTCACGCATAAAAAGAGAAAATATGGAACCTAAAATTGCGCAAAGAGCACCTTATGTAGCCGATCTCGAGCTTGGAAAAGAGTACTACTGGTGCGCCTGTGGCCAAAGCACTGGACAGCCATTTTGCGATGGTTCGCACAAGGGAACCGAGTTTAAACCCATCCTGTTCAGCGCAAAAGAGACAGGAGCTGCCTATCTTTGCGGCTGCAAGAAGTCAAAGAATCCGCCATTTTGTGATGGAACGCACAGAAGCATCTAATCTGAACGGGTTATTTTTCCTTTAATTAAAATTTATTTCTGCTGATCAGGCACTTCCCCTATTCGGGGAGAGCTGTCTGATTGCAGGATAGGGAACTGTTTCCTGAACCTTAAAATCTGGATTAAACCTGCATGGGCACCTCCATCAACAGAATTTCGGCATCGCTGTCGGCGGTGATGGTAAGTGTCTCCACCTTCCAAATCCCGAATCCATCCCTTGTCTGCAACGGCTGGCCATTGATGGTGACCCCTCCGCTGAGGATGAAGGCATAAACCCCATTTCCCGCTGCTTTCAAGGCATAATCCGCCCTGACACCCTTGTCGAATTTGCCAAGGTGAAACCAGGCATTCTGGTGGATCCAGACCCCCGCATCCTCCTTGTCGGGAGAGAGAATCTGCTGCAATTTGTTGACGCGATCCGCCAGATTCAGCGTGACCTGATCGTACCGGGGAGTAACGTTTTTCTTGTTCGGGAAGACCCAGATCTGAAGAAACTTAACGGGACTGTTGCTGTTTTTGTTGTATTCGCTGTGGTAAATGCCCGTACCGGCGCTCATCACCTGCACATCACCGTGTCTGATAACCGAAATATTCCCCATGCTGTCCTTGTGTTCCAAATCACCCTCCAGGGGAATGGAGATGATTTCCATGTTGTCGTGCGGATGGGTACCGAAACCCATCCCTCCTGCTACTGCGTCGTCATTCAATACACGCAGCGCTCCGAAGTGAATCCGCTGCGGGTCATAATAATTGGCAAAACTGAAGGTATGACGACTGTGCAGCCATCCGTGATCGGCGTCGCCACGGGTACTTGCCCTGTGAAGTATGGTATTTTCCATTGTATCTGTTTTGTCCTTTTTACGAAAATCGCAGGGCAAAAGGTAACGAATGAATGGGGTAAAACCTCCCTTTCGGCCCTTTTTTCCGAATATTACAACAGATTTTCCGAAATGTGATACACGTAAAAGTTGGGTCCCCCTATTTTTGTACCATCGCATCAATCGGTTGTTTGCGAAATGTGGTTGGTTCTGCCAGACGATTGGATTGAACACGTAACCGGGTCAAATTGTTACAGGCAATGGGCATACAGCACAATTAAATAGTAATAAACAAAATTCGAGAAAATGGAACCAAAAATTGCACAAAAAGCACCCTATGTGGTGGAGTTGGAAGCAGGAAAAGAGTACCACTGGTGTGCCTGTGGTCAGAGCAAAAATCAACCTTTTTGCGATGGCTCGCATCGGGGAACTGAATTCAAGCCGTTGTTTTTCAATGCGAAAGAATCTGGTCCGGCCTATCTTTGCGGCTGCAAGAATTCAAAAAATCCGCCATTTTGCGACGGTTCACACAGAAATCTCTGATGGGAGAGTCGCCTTTTGACCGGAGCCGCTAATAAATTCCTTCCCTCCCTTGAATTTTTGGGAGGATCCCTTTACAGAAGCAGCCGCACGATAAATGCAGCTGCTTCTGTTTTTGGCGCATTTCCAATACAATTCCCGCATAGCCCCCTGCCGGGTAGCCAATTGAAGAAAGCAACGGGCAAAAATGTCAGAAAATCAGCCTCCCGGTTCTGAATGGAATGACGACTCAGAACAGGGAAAGTGATAATACAAGCACTGCAGCCAGGGCCACCAAAATCCAGATTACCTTCGTTTCAAATTTCAGCATCCTGTTGCACGTGTCGATTCTCTGCCTCAGCAACTCCTCTCCTGGTTTCAGTGCCAGTGCCCTCTCGTAATAACTCTTTGCAGGTCTTAAAAGTTCGATTTTGAAAAAGTCATCGGCATGCTCCTTCAAATCCAAAAATTTACGTTCCGCGGGAGTCAGACAGGCTTCATCCATGTTGTGTATCATAACTTGCGGTTTGTAATTGACCAAATTTACCCAAAATAAAGCTGATAGCCAAGCAATGGCACACTAATTTTTTCCTGAATTTCAGTAGTTTCACAGATGCCGGTCGGATGGTTGGGATTGGATTTTCAGTTTGAAAAATGGAGGCAATAACTGATGTAGATCAGGTTTTAATTGCGGTATTTTATCTTTATATTGCTGATCATTTCATTGTAGAAATGGGTGTACCATGTGCATAAATATTTTGTCCCGGGAGCCATTGGCAGGAAGAGCGCTAATCAGGTGTATTTTTATCCTGATGGTTCAGATAGGCACGTTGAATGCTACCAATGCCCAAAATGACTCCTTCAGAAATTCCGCAAAAGATCAGTTAACCACAGGCACCATCGCACTTTACCAGCAGGTTGCAGGGCTCCACTCCGGTTGTCTACAGGGGCCTGGAATACCAATTCGAACACATCAACAATGGCCATCCATTTTTTGGCAATACCGGTGTGGCATCCGGCGATGTTGTGCTGGACGACATTCGTTATCCGGATGTTCAGTTGCTGTATGATATTGTCAAAGATGAACTGGTGATAAGGAGTCTCAACAAAATAAACTTCATTACCTTACCGGGAAAGAAAATTGGCAGTTTTACGATCGCGGGGGCTACATTTTTCAATCTGCCGGCCGACAGCCTGGCAGGAACAGAGATGGCACCCGGATTTTACCAAAGGCTGCTGGATGGGCGAATAAAGGTTTGGGTAAAGCGGCAGAAGAGCATCGAGGAGTCTTCCGATTTGCAGCTGAAATTGAAAAAAACAGCCATCGAAAAGGATGTGTGGTTCGTTCAAAAGGAGGGAAGATTTTTTGTGGCAGATGGCGAACGTACAGTTCTCAACCTGCTGAAAGACAATAAAAAAGAGATTCGATCCTTTCTGAAGAACCACAGGATCAGTTTCAGGAGAGAGATGGATCAGGCGATGATCCGCACGATTAGTTATTACGTTGAAATAGGCGGGCGATGAGCTACATCCACCACAAGTGCCTGCTCCTGATGCTGCTGTTTGGATTTCTGCAATCCTACGGACAGGAGAAGAAACAGCCATTGCTTGAGGGGGCATTCCGGTCCCGGACACTTGAGGCTTTTGCACGTCAGGTGGAATCCAAAGTGAACTGTGTCTTTTACATTGATCCATCCCTTCCCGATAGTTTTCAGGTTAGTCTGAACATTCAGCAGCTTGCCGGTGACAGAACTTCTGGAACGCGTCTTTAAAAACTCCGTTGTCCACTATTCGATGGATGCGGAGGGTCACATCTTCCTGACCAAAGATCGCACGATCGGAACCGGCTATCCCCTTTCGGTGACTCAGGAAAACCTTGAGAAAGAGGGTGGAAAGGAGGCGGAGGCCCCGGCCGACTATGTTTCTGCGGAAAATGAACGACATCTTGTCTCCCTTGAAAACAAAATGAATGAGATCGGCACCAAAACGGGTAACGTTAAGGGGGAGAAAGCCACCATTTCCGGATATATTCGCGATGCCAACACCGGTGAGCCATTGCCGGGTGCAGTAGTTTTTACGGAGACCACCGGAGTGGGTGTGAATGCGGATGCTTTTGGCCATTATTCCATTCGCCTGACCACAGGCGAGCATACTGTCTTCGTCAGATACCTCGGGATGAAAGAGACCAGGAGATCCGTGCAATTGTACTCCGACGGGAAATTAAACATCGACCTGGCCGAGCTGGTCATCACTCTGAAGGGCGTGGATGTAACCTCCGATCAGGGCAATAACATCAGGCAGGTTCAAATGGGTAATGTAAAGCTCACAGCCTTAAACATCAAGCAGATACCGACACTTTTCGGAGAAAGGGATATCCTGAAGATGGCACTCTCCCTGCCGGGAGTCAAATCTGTAGGAGAGGCCAGCAGCGGGTTCAACGTCCGTGGTGGTTCCAGCGACCAGAACCTGATTCTGTTCAACGATGCGACCATTTACAATCCGTCCCATCTCTTTGGATTCTTCTCCGCCATCAATGCGGATGTCGTCAAGGAGGTACAGTTCTACAAAAACAGCATTCCACCCAAATACGGAGGTAGGTTGTCTTCCCTGCTTGAAATTACCAGCCGCGACGGCAACATGAGTAAATTTGCAGGGACGGCGAGTGTAGGTCTGGTGACCAGCCATTTTACCCTTGAGGGACCCATCCAGAAAGGTAAAACCTCCTTTTTAATTGGCGGGCGTACCACCTATTCGAACTGGATTTTACGTCAGCTGCCGGAAAATTCCGGCTACACGAACAGCGCAGCCTCATTTTACGACCTGAACCTGAACATCACCCATCTGTTCGATCCACAGAACAGCCTGAGCATTACCGGCTATCGAAGCAGCGACCAGTTCAATCTCAGCAGGGATACACTCTACCAATACGAGGACAAGAACCTGTCCGTCAAGTGGCACCATGTTTTTAACTCCAAATTTTCCGGCGTGCTGATTTCCGGTTACGACTACTATCAGACCGGTACGTCGATGAATTCGATTCCTGTAAATGCCTATAAATTTTCCTTTGACATCAGTCAGATTTACCTGAAGAGCGATTTCAATTACAACATCAGTCCGGCCAACCGACTGAATTTCGGTTTGAATTCGATCCGCTACCTGTTGCATCCCGGAAGTTATCTCCCTGATGAGGCAGGATCACTGGTGAAAAAAGATGTTGTTCAGGAAGAGCAAGCACAGGAAAGTGCCCTGTATGTCAACGAAGAGCTAGACCTGAGCAACAGATTCTCCGTCTATGCCGGCGTCCGCTATTCGCTGTTCAATTTTCTCGGTCCCACGCAGGTAAACAGTTACAGCAGCAACTTGCCCATCTCAACCGTAAATCTGATCGATTCTGTCAACTACCGTTCCGGACAAATCGCCAAGACCTACCAAGGGCCCGAATTCCGAATTTCTGCCAGGTATGCATTCCCGAATGAACTTTCGGTCAAGGCTGGCTACAACACCCTCCGGCAATACATTCACATGATCAGCAATACCACTTCCATGTCACCAACAGATATCTGGAAACTGAGCGATCCAAATATAAAACCCCAGTTTGGCGATCAGTATTCACTGGGGGTCTATAAAAACCTGATGAGCCACGGCATTGAAGCTTCCGTCGAGATCTATTACAAAAATATCTGGGATTACCTGGATTACAAAAGCGGTGCCATGCTGCTGATGAACCACCACATCGAGACAGAAGTATTCAAGACGAAGGGCAAGGCCTACGGTGTTGAATTCATGGTGAAGAAAAATGCCGGCAGGTTGAATGGATGGTTCTCTTATACCTATTCGCGAACCTTCTTCAAGATGGACGACCCCAATGCCGGTGAAACCATCAACAACGGGCAATATTATCCGGCCAATTTTGACAAGCCGCACGATCTGTCGCTGGTCGCAAACTACAAGTTTTCGCATCGCTACAGCATCTCCTGCAATGTAATTTACAACACGGGAAGGCCCATCACGATGCCCATTGGCAAATTTTACTACAATGGTGAATTCAGGTCGGTCTACTCAGACCGGAATGCCTTCAGGGTGCCCGACTATTTCCGGACCGATCTCTCCGTGAACCTCGACGGCAACCACAAAGTCAAACAGCCCATTCACGGCTTCTGGACCCTTGGGGTATACAATTGCCTTGGCAGAAAAAATCCCTACTCCATCTATTTCATCACGGATGCAAAGGGTCAGATTCAGGGATACAAACTGTCCATTCTTGGAACTTCCATCCCATATCTTACCTACAACATAAGGTTTTAATCCATGGGGAAATATCTGAAATATGCACTGATGTTACTGATCCTGCTGAAAATGGCCGGGTGCAAGGAGCCGTATGAGCCATCCGGAATCAAGGGCGATACCGGCTACCTGGTGGTCGATGGGATGATTGTCAACGGAACCGATTCGACCTTTATCACCCTGACCCGGACCACCGGATGGCACGATTCAACCAACATTGTTTATGAACAAAACGCACTCGTCCAGGTGGAGGGAGCGGATAAATCCATTTACCAACTCACAGGGAAGCCCAACGGGGTTTACACCATCGGTGGGCTTCACCTGAAATCAAATGTGGACTACAGGTTGAGAATCGTCACCACCAACGGCAATGTATATGCCTCAGAATATGTCCCCGTGCTGGCAACACCCCAGATCGACAGTGTCTCCTGGAAACAGGAGACGAATCTGTTGAACGAAAATTACAAAGATCTCTCGATTTATGTCAATACCCACGATCCGGATAACAAAACCAGGTATTACCTGTGGCAGTATGTTGAAACGTGGAAGTACCATGCCGCCATCCAGAGTAAGGTGATGTTTTACAATTACGACATCATAAAAATGACCAGGGAGGACCAGGACAAGATGTACTATTGCTGGCAATCTGACAGTTCAAAATCCATTCTGACAGATACCTCCATCAAACTAGCTCAGGATGTGATCCAGATGAAACAACTGACCTATGTCACAGGAAACTCACTCAAAAAATCGCTGGTTTACAGCATTCTTGTCAAGCAATATGCCATTACGCAAAGTGCTTTCGAATTCTATGAGATCATGAAGAAAAACACAGAGCAGACCGGCTCCCTCTTTGATCCGCAGCCGTCTGCACTGAAAGGGAACATCACCAACCTCACCCATCCGGCTGACCCTGTGATCGGATATGTTTCAATTGCAACCCAGGCTGCGAAAAGAATATACATCAACAAGGATTTCTTCTACAATTATCCGGAAGATTGTGTGGTTCAAAATCTGTATGAAATGGATGTTTCCAAGATCCCCTATCCGCAGACCTATTATCCTGTGGATTTTATTTACGATCATGGGAACAATTATGTGATTGGATACATCATCGCTCCCTCTTCTTGTGTGAATTGCGAGAAGAACGGAGGTAAGAATACCAAACCCTATTTCTGGCCTGCTGATATGTGAAAGTGGCTTTAACAGGGATTCCACAACGGGTCGGAAAGGTGGGAGATCCATTTGGGCAGATTTTCCGACAGAACGGGAAAACGATGAGAGAAATTGTTATTTATTTTAGTTATGCATCCTGACATGGAAAGATTGGTGAAATATCTTGCAGCGGGTCTGTTGCTTCTGCTGAGCCCCTTTCTGGCCTTTGCACAGGCTGATACTATTCAGATTTTGAACAAGATCAGCATGGCAGGTGCGCCTCTTCTGCAAGAGAAAATATTCTTTCATACCGACAAGCCAAACTACTTCTCGGGTGAGATCATGTGGTTCAAAATCTATTGTGTGGACGGGAATTTCAACCGCCCGCTCGATGTGAGCAAAGTGGCCTATGCCGAACTTCTTGATTCTGCCAGCAAACCGGTGCTGCAGGCGAAGATAGCCTTGAAACAGGGCGGTGGCAGCGGTTCCTTCTCCCTTCCGCTCAATTTGCCTTCCGGCAGTTACCAGTTGAGGGGTTATACCAACTGGATGAAAAATTTTGATCCGGCCTTCTTCTTCGAAAAAACGATCACCGTCATCAACAGCCTGAGCCCTCCCGAAACAAGCCCTGACAGACAGACTCCAAAGTATGACATTCAATTCTTCCCGGAAGGTGGCACCCTGGTGGAAGGGATAGAAAACCTGATAGGATTCAGGGCTGTCGACAGGGATGGGAAAGGCATCCATCTGGAAGGAGTGGTGGTTGATGAAAACAATCGGTCGCTGGTCAGGTTCACCCCATTGAAATTTGGCATCGGAAATTTCCTTTTCACACCGCGGGAGGGACATTCCTACCATGCGGTGATCCGACCGGAAGGGCAGGAGCCGGTCGAAAAGGATCTGCCAAAACCTCAAAAAAATGGATACCTCCTTCACCTTTCCGATAACGGGAAAGACTCCATCGCCGTGCAGATAGTGTCTCATTTTCTTCCTCCTGCACAGGTTGATCCTGCCGTTTACCTGGCGCTTCGCACCAAGCAGGATACCAAAACCATAAAGAAGATCGATCTGAAGGAGGGCCGTGCCACCGTCCGGTTCAGCAACGTGCAGTTCGGAGAGGGAATCACCCACCTGACGCTTTTCAGTGGCAACGGAGAACCGGTTTGTGAAAGGCTGTACTTCGGCAGGCCAAAACGTAAACTGAACCTTGACGCGAAAAATTCAAAGGCAACCATCTCCCCCAGGGAGCAGGTCACCATCGATTTGTTGACAACTCTTCCGGGCGGCGCACCCACAGCCGCTGACCTTTCGGTCTCCGTTTACAAATGCGACTCAATTCAGAGGGAAGATACCTCCGATATTTTCAGCTTTTTGTGGCTGAGTTCCGATTTGAAAGGTGTCGTGGAATCGCCTGAATATTATTTTTCGGGGAGCGGACAGGAGGACAGTGAAGCCATCGACAACCTGATGCTTACGCACGGTTGGAGCAGATATCGCAATGACTCCTTGTTGTCCCCGCACAAAAAATTGATCGGCTTCCTGCCGGAGTATGAAGGTCCCATTGTTACCGGTCGCGTACGTGAGGCCAAATCCGACAAGCCCGTTCCAAATGTTCCCTGTTCCCTGACCTTTCCAGGCCAGAAATTCCGTTTGTACCGTACAGTGAGCGACTCTTCAGGGGTGCTGAGGTTTTATGCAAATCCCATTTTCCAGTCGGGCGAAATGGTCGTACAGACTGAACCCGGAATAGATTCTACCCTCAGACTGGAAATCGCCAGTCCCTACTCAGACACCAAGATCCCATTCGTTGGGCGGAAATTCCGGTTGTCGCCGGCAGCACAAAAGGATTTCCTGAAGCACAGCATCGACGTACAGGTGCAACATCTTTATACAGCAAAGGCGAACAGTCATTTTAAGGTTCTGCCAACCGATAGCCTGGCTTTCTTTGGATTGCCTGATCTGAAATATTATCTGGACGATTATACCCGGTTCGGTACCATGGAGGAGGTGCTTAGAGAATATGTGATGGGTATTTCACTGCACAAAAAGAAAAATAAATTCGTACTTTATCTCAACGATAATAGGCAACACCAATCGTTTGAAAAGGAGCCGCTGGTGTTGCTGGACGGACTGCCGGTCGGCGACTTCAACAAAATAATGGAGTATGATCCGCTTCAGATCAGGAAAATTGAAATCCTAAATCAGAAATACCTGGACGGGACGGCTGAATTCAGCGGAATCATCAGTTTCACCACCTACCGGGGAAACTTCGCCGGACTGACGCCGGAGCCGAATAGCCTGTTTGTGGATTTCGAAGGACTTCAAAGGGAACGGGAATTTTTCTCGCCTGTGTACGGTACCGAATCCCAGCGATTGAGCAGGATCCCGGATTTCAGAAATATGCTGTATTGGTCTCCGGATATCAAAACGGATGCGCAGGGCCGCGGCCGCATCGATTTCTATACTGCCGACAGATCCGGTAAGTATGTTGTTGTCATCCAGGGGATAACGAAGGAGGGATATTCGGGTAGCCAGCGTACGTTTTTCCTGGTCAGCAAACCCGATTTCGGACTGAAACAATGAATTTCAACTGGGACCGAAAGCGCGCACTTTCCAGGCAGGATAACCCGCTTCCAGCCTTCTGGCCGCGTAGCCGCTTCCCCTGAGAATGCTTACCGCTTCATCGGCCAGCAGACAAAATGGTCCGCGACAATAGGCAACAATCTCCTTCTCCCTGCCGATTTCTTTCAGACCTGCAACCAACTCCTCCATTGGAACGGATTGAGCCCCTGAAATGTGCCCTGACAGATATTCCTCTGCAGGCCTCAGGTCAAGCAGCAACACATTTCCGGCTTTGACCATTTTTTCCAACTCGTCGAGGCTCACGGCATCCTGTGTTTGGAAACCGTCACGCCGTGCATGGACCAGCTTCTCCAGCTCATCAATCTCCTTGAGGGCATATTTTGTCATTTGCAGATAAAGCGAAAGAAATTCGTCGCTGATCAGTGAATAATAGACGTAGTGGCCCTCCTTCCTGGATCTGACGATGTTGTTGCTTTTGAGCAGTTGCAAATGCTGGGAAGTATTGGCTACACTCATCCCGGTTCCCTGTACGATTCCATCAACACTTTTCTCCCCCTGCGACAACAGCTCGAGGATTTCCAGCCTTCCCGGATTCGACAATGCCTTGAACAGCCGGGAAAGTCCGCCGAAAACCTCCCCCTTGAATGCCGTGAAAACCTTTCGATCACTCATTTTGCCAGAAATTTTGAAATTCCTTTTTCCAGCTCCTCTCCGTGCAGGTTCTTGGCCAGGATGATGCCCTTGCCATCGATCAGCACATTAAAGGGCAACTCCTGGATGTTGTAAGCCTTGGCAACTGGTGATCTCCAGAATTTAAGGTCGCTCACCTGTGTCCAGCCGATGTGCTTTTTCGCGATGGTTCCCTCCCAATCTGCTCTCTTGGCATCCAGTGAAACGCCGAAGATTTCAAATCCCGTTCCATTGGTAAAAACGGAACGATGGTACATCTGGTAGAGTCGTGCCAGCTCATCCTGTTCCTGCACACAGGGGGCGCACCAGGTAGCCCAGAAATCGATCAGCACCAGTTTCCCCCGGCAGGAGGAGAGTGAAATCATATTCCCGGAAGGGGAGGAGAGCACGATCTCCGGCGCCTTTTGACCGGTTTCGATGGGTGTTGACTGACCGTACGAAACCATCAGGTTACTTACCAGGAAAGCCATGATCAGCAATAGTTTATTCATTGAAAATGCGGGAGTTTATTCATTCATCGGATAACCGTGGTCGATCCAGTCGACCTTGATGTTCTGCGGAAGGTTCAGCAGCTTGAAGTTCGTGAATTTCAGACTGCCAAGCAGTTGCATGGCCGGCCTGATGTTTGGGCATCTGGAAAAGGGGCAACAACCGCAGTAGACAACGATGTTGGCATCCTTTGGTAACTTGTCTAGCCGCTGCTTCAGTTTGTCGAGATTCTCCTGCACCATGGCCGGACCAATCTCGATGGAGCCCTTGATGACCGCCTGCATCCCGACGCAAAAAACGATCGGCTGCGGAGCTTTTTGATTTTTCAGGGTTTGGGCCAGATCAGCAGGGTTCAGCAGCTGCTGTGCGGTCCAGGGGTCGCCTCCCCCCTGGGAGGGATATTCAGACAGGGCAAATGCAAAGGCCGAAAGGGCCAGAAGGGAGAAGATCAGAACTTTTACTTTCATGCGTGATATCATTTTGATGTTGGACAATCAGACCTCCGTTTCAGGACCACGGTTTCATACCTGGCTACCTGAAGAAGCGAACAAATATAGAAATTTATATTCAATAAATCTATTGAATAATTGAATAAGTGTCAGGTTACGTAGTGCCGATGAAAGGGTAGTTTTTGGCTCAGTGGTACCAATAGATCAGGTAATAAACGATGAAGCCAAGAGTGCCGATCAGGGTCAGCACAACAACCAGATTCCTGTAGTGGATTCCATCCTCTTTGAAAATGGAGTGGATGGCGAAGGAGAACAGGAAGATGAGCAGCCGGATCAGGTTGTAGATCACCAGGAAAGCGGCCGACAGAATCATTACGATCAGCCACACCAGTGCGGCATTTTTGCCCGTTCCTCCCCGCCAGGTCAGGCCTGGGATGCCGGTGCGGATGGAATATCCCCGGGCACCGAAAGAGCCCAGGCTGGTCCGGATGCTGGGAGAGATTCCCGACTTGCTGACGTTCAGTCCGACCCCGTCGCCGTAATTCACCCGTTTGTAGAAGCGCAATCCCATGAATCTTTTTTTTGTGCGGTTAAGTTCCGGCCGGTTTTGCCGTCAACTAAAGTACGAAAATTCAGGAATCCCCGTCAGGGAAAAATATGCCCTCACCGGGTGACTCTGAGTCACCCGGTGAGGGCATATTCAGGGGGCTATCTCGAACAGATCTCTCTCCGCATAAAGAAGAAATGGGAGTGGTCAATTACAGACTGTAGGAGCCTGTGATCGCCACCTCCAGATCGAGATCGGCAGAAGTACTGCTTGTGGTGGCAGAAACTGGAATCTTCTATTTTCCGGCTTCGATCCGGTCGGGGGCCTTGATTTCGATGGTCACAGCCTGCGTGCTGTTGGGCTCCGTATTGACAGAGGTAACGGGCTGATAATTGGATTTGAAGGTGAAATTCCATCCTCTTGGTGCATTGGAAAGGAACGCGTATTGCTGCTTGTCGGCCGTCTGGTTCTTCAGGTTGGCATTGAAGGTAAAAGTGGAGGTCGCATTTCCCTGCAGGTTGGATTGCGGCGAACTGAACTCCGTTTTGAAGGTTCCCTGTGCGGAGATGTTGATGATCAGTGGCAAAGAGGAACTCTCTCCGGCATTCACCTTAAACTTGTAATTGCCTTTGTTGACCTTCATGGGAATTTCCACCTTGAAGGAGAAGTTTTTTCGCTCTCCGGGCAGGATGGAGAGTTGCCCGATGGTCCAGCCTCCGGATTTGAGGCTGAATTTCCAGCCCGCAGGCATCCCGGATACCGACAAATCCACGTTTTGTATCTCCTTGCCGTCGTTGATCACATCGATGGCATAGTCAACGGCCTCGCCGGGGGAACAGAAATTTTTGTGTAGGGTGTGCAGGGGGTCACATTTTCTTATGCCTGTGCGGCGTGACCAAGTGTGCAGACGATCCCCAAAAACAGGGTCAAAGAAATCTCAACCATTTTGTTTGTACTGACATAAAAGGATCCTCCTTAATTTTTAAAGATTTAAAACTCGGGAGGCAAAAATAAAAAATCAGAAAAAAAATCAAATGAATACAGTCCAAAATTTTTCTGGAGGCTTACAAAAAAAACACAAAATACAATACACACAAATACAATGTGTTATGTATGATTTGTTGTTTAATTTGAACATAATCCAGGAGATATTACTCCGTTTTTCAGTCTTTTTAGTAATCCAAATTATTGCCGAAAGTGGTCGCAGGGGAAAGCCAGGAAGGACTATAAAATAGCAGGCGCTGCTGGAATTTTCAACTGAAAATCCAGCAGCGCCTAAGATTTTAACCGGGGTAGGAGCGGTGATTCACCCCGACCGGTTTTCGATACAAAGTCCTTGCAACAGCTACTATTCCTCCGCCTGGACGGGATGCCCGCACCTACCGTGCCATTCAGCCCGCATCTTTTCCCGCTCTTCGGGAGAGAGATGCCTGAACCTTCCGTGCCAGCCGTGCTCGTGACCGTGGCAGTGGCACCGGTGGTGACGGTGTCCTCCTCCGAATCCTCCGAAAAGGATTTTTGACAGGATCAGCAGCCCGATGGCCTGCCAGAACGTGATGGTTTTGAGGCCGAACAATACCGGTAGCAGGTTGTTCCAAAGCAGCATCACCACACTTCCGAAAATAAATACACCTGCGGCAATCGCTATGGGAATGAAAATGGCTCTTTTGATCCAGAAACCTTTTCCTCTTTCTTTTCCATGAAACATCATTGTTTTGATTTTTAAATTGTTAGTAATCTTTGTACATAAATTGAAGACGTTCACGCAGGTGCGCAACTGCGTAGCGTTTTCGGGATATGATCGTCTTAATGCTTTCCCCCGTTTGGTCGGCAATCTCCTGCAGCGTCATCTGCTCCAGTTCGTTCCAAACGAATACATTCCTTTGTTTCTCGGGTAATTCATCCAGTGCGGTGAGGAGAGACTCCCGGATGAAGGCCCTTTCGAGTTCTGATGCCGGATCGGTGCTTTCCGGCATCAATCCTTCCGGAAAGACCAGCTCTCCCTCTTCATCCTCGTAAGCCAGTTCTGCGAGCGACTGCGGTGTAATTTTCCGTTTCTTGTCCACGATCCGGTTCCTGCTCACGCGGTAGAGCCAGGCACTCAATTGTACGATCGGCTCAGAATCGATGATAGAACTCAGCTGGTACCAGACATCCTGCAGGATATCTTCGGCGTCCTGGTCGTTTTTCACACGGCTGCGTATAAAACCGAACAAACGCTTCCCATACTCCTGCACGGCATCCTGAATTCGTTGCTGTCGTTGCCCCATCGGTAATGCAATAATCTCGTCCATATAATTATGCAGACGAACAGGAGATGAAATTACTTTAAATGTTTGATTTTTTTTTCGGAAGAATCTGTCACCGTGCGGAGGAACGGATTTGACAGTTAGTTGTCGTGGGTCAAGATGAAGCCACTTCCGTGGATGTTCCTGATCTCCACACTTGCATCCTCCCGAAAGAACTTCCTCAGTTTGGTGATGAACACATCCATGCTACGCGTCGTAAAATAGCCGTCGTCGCCCCAGATCCGTTTGAGGGCAACCTCACGGGGCAGCAGTTCGTTCCTGTGTTCGCACAGCAACTGCAGCAGGGCTGCCTCCTTGGGCGAGAGCAGCTGCCTGGCTCCATCGAGCCTGATTTCGCGCAATTTTGGGTCAAAAATGTATTTGCCTATCGTGAAGAGGTGGTTCCCGTTGCCCGGCTCACCCTCTGCGCGCTTCAGCAGCACGGCAATCTTGTAGATCAGAACATCGGCATCGAAGGGTTTGACGATGTAATCGTCGGCACCGAGCCGGTATCCTTCGAGAATATCTTCTTTCAGTGATTTGGCCGTCAGATAAATGATGGGAATGCGGGCATCCATCGACCTGATTTCCCTACCGATGGAGAAACCATCCACATTGGGCAGCATCACATCCAGCAAGCAGAGGTCGAAAGTCCCTTCACGGAAGGCACTCACTGCGTACTTCCCGTCCGTCAGCCAGGTGATGGTGTAGTTGCAAATCTCCAGGTAGGATTTCAGTACCGCCCCGAAGCTGAGATCGTCTTCAACAAAAAACAGTGTTTTTCTGTTGCTCATCGGTGGTTGTTCAGGAAAGGAATGAATACGACAAAACGGCTGCCCTTGCCGGGCTCGCTGAATACACGGATGGTGCCGTTGTTGGCATCCAGAATGGCTTTGACGTAGCTGAGCCCCAATCCAAATCCCTTGATGGTGTGAATGTTTCCGGAATGCAGCCTGTAAAACTTGTCGAAGATCCGGGCCTGCACAGCCTTCGTCATGCCAATGCCATTGTCCTCGACGGTCAGCAACACTCCGCCGGAGCTGTTTCCTGTGGAGATCCTGATCAATGGTTGATCGGTGGTATATTTGTTGGCATTGTCGAGCAGATTGAAGACCAAATTGGTAAAATGTACAGGGTCGGTGGTCACCACGGGATTGACCGCATCGAATCGGGTCTCTATCCGGCCGCCCCGCTGTTCCACCTGAAGCACAAACCCGTTCACTGCCTCTGCGATCAGGGGATGGAGATCGGTAGCCTGGAAGTTGAACTCAAACTCCTTCCTGTCGAGAGCCGGGCAATCTGGAGAATCCGTTCCACCTGTTCGTTCATCCTCCTGTTCTCCTTTTTGATCATCCCTGCAAAGAAGCGAACCTTCTCCTCCTCCCCGATCACCTTCTCGTTGGCGATGGAGTCGGCAGCAATGGAAATGGTAGCAATCGGGGTCTTGAACTCGTGGGTCATGTTGTTGATGAAATCTGATTTCATCTCAGATACTTTTTTCTGCCGGATGATCAGAAAGATACTTAACAGGAAGGTTAAAAATATCACCAGGGTGAAGATGACGGAAAGGCCCAGCAGCAGGGTGGTGTTGCGGCCGATAAACTGATCCCTGTCGGGAAACAGGACGGCGAGTTCGAGCTTCTTCCGGAAGATGTCGTCCGGAAACAGGTTGACTCTGTACCATTTCTGAAGTCTGTCGGATGCTCTCCTTTCCTCCAAAGTGGAGTCTCCTCCCAAAACTGAAATGGCAAAATCGATGGGGATGGCCCTGTCTGTGAGCTCTTCCCGGAGGAGTCTCCTGAGCTGAACTTCGTCGATGTGCCGACCGGTTTCCCATCCGTTGTATTCAATCTTGATTTGATTGGTCAGATTCTTGAGCTGCGAAATTTTCTTCCCCAGATTGGCGTCACTCGCAATCAACTCCAGTTTGTAAATGGAATCCGCCGAAGGTCCGAATTTGTCTTCTGTGAGGTATCTGACAGATTTTTTTCCTTTCCCGAAAAAGGTGGTCATGATTCTGGATTTGGTACCCTGCTTCGTGCGTGGATTCTTGGAGGTGCGTACGCTGATAATCTGATGGAGGGTATCTCGCTGAACCACCACATCCAGGTTTTCCATTTCAGGCACGGGAGGTGGAGGAGGAGGCGTCAGGCTGATTTGCTGGTCAAATTTCATGGAATCCGCGGTGGCAAAATCCCGGATGACCTTGAGGTCCTGTCCGGTCTGAAGGCGTCGTACGGCCTTGTTCATCGCTTCATTGACAGACCTGTCAAACAGTTCATTCCGTACCGCAACTGAATTGTTGAACCAATAGAGTTGCACCGCTACGATACCGAGCAGCGAAATCCCCATTAATATGACCAATCCGATGATGATGCGCCTGTTCATTCTTGTGACCGTGAAACTGTTTTTCCATCCCGGTGCTGAGACGTCCGGAAATGCGATAACCCAAAATTAGACAATATTTTAACCACGTTTCCAACTTTAACTTCACCTTAACACTTTTTTAAACGACCTTAACCCTTTCTGAGAATATTAAGCAGTAATATTGAATCGTCAAAAAAATGTATCAATCACTTAATTCAGGAAGAATATGAGACAAGTATTTTTATTGGGATTGTTTCTAGCAACGACACTCTTCTCCTTTGCCCAGGAGAAAACGGCCCAGCAAACAGAGAAGGAGACGAAAAAAAATGAACAGCACATTAAAGTATTGATCAATCAGGATGGAAAGCAGACCAGGATTGATACCACTTTTAATCTTGCTGATGATAAAATGATCCAGTTCAAAGTGGATTCCCTGATGCAAAAACTGGGAGTCAACGATGGCAAAGCTGGTGGCGCCAACATTGTCATTTTACGCGGAGGCAAAAAGGTCAGGGTGAATGGTCACCACATGGATGGCAAACCAGGTGAAGGGCAGTTTGATCTCCTCTATGAGCAAGGTGATAGCGGAAAGGTGAAGAGCATAAAGAAGGTCATCCGCATTCGCAATGGAGAGAAATTGGAGACCATCGTGTCGGATGACGACATGGTTCCACCGATGCCACCCATGCCTCCGGTTCCGCCATTCCACATGAACTCCTTTAAAATGTCAGGTGGCGATCCTTTTGCCATGGATCCCGACAACAAGGACATCATCTCTTACGACAAGAAGGACATTGGGAAGGGACTTGAGAAGATCATCATTGTACGGAAAAAACACACTCCGGAATCCGATGCAAAAGAGGTGCAGTTGAAAGTAGAAGTCGACGACCAGAAGAAGGAATAGTGCAAAACAGGTTTGAAGGAGCTTGTTAAAAGCCGGAGAAGGGAGATTGCGCGTGCAGCAATCTCCCTTTTATTTGTGGCCTGACACCCTTTTCCAGGAGGAATCTGACCCTTCAGAATGGCATTCCCGGCAGGGAAGAAACAGCTTCGGTGAAGGCCCTTGAAGCCAGCTTTGGCGGTTCATTCCTGCTCCTTCTGATTCCAGACGCGTGGACAAAATGTGCATCTGTTTGGTTTTCTGAATTTAATGGTATTTTTGCAGTTTAATTTCCAAAAATTTCCGTGCTAAAGAAACTGGTCAAAAAGATATTGCTTTTACTGCTCTTGTTGTCTGTGGTATCCCTTTTCCTGATGTCGCTACCGAGGGCTTTGGCCAAGTTTTACCCGGGAAAGCCTCCCGTTGGCTACTACTTTATCGCACCCACCATCCTGGCAGTTTACACCGGACTCGAGTCATTGGCCGAAAAATCGATCCCGATACCTGATCACGTCACTGCCATCAAAAACATTGAATACAAAAAAATTAACGGGAAATCTTTGGAAATGGACATTTACCAGCCAAACAACGATTTCCACAGACCTCCTTTGCTGGTTTTTATCCATGGTGGAGGATGGTCGCACGGCGACAGAAACGAATACCTCGGCTATGCCCTCTATTTTGCGGGGCTTGGCTACATGACTGCCACTGTAACCTACAGGGTAGTGAAGGATGCAACCTATCCTGCCTGTGTGGAGGACATTACGGATGCGGTAAAGTTTATCATCGGAAACAACGACAAATATTATTTCAATCCCGACAAGGTGGTGCTGATCGGCGGATCTGCCGGGGCACATCTGGCCATGCTGGCCGCCTACGGCTGGAAGCAGGGTGGGAAGGAGGCCGATTCGGCCAATCTGGTGGTGCCACAGCATAAAATAAAGGCTTTGGTCGAGATGTACGGTCCTGTCGACTTCACGACCCCCTATGCCAGAAATCATCCGATGGTGACGCGCCTGATGGCCCATTCGTGGGAAGAGACGCCAAAATTGTATGCAGAGGCATCCCCCATCTTTTGGGTGAATAAAAATTCTCCTCCTACGCTGATTTTGCAGGGCACTCGCGACAACCTTGTGCCGTTGAGCCAGGCCGAACTGCTGAAACACAAACTGGACAGCCTTTCCGTGCCGAATGTTTACAAACCCCTGCCGGGATGGCCGCACACCATGGACCAGGTCAAGAGAGTCAATCTCTATTTCAGGCTGACCATGCGCGATTTTTTCGAAAAGTATGTGAAGTAGGGTGCTGAGACGTTTCCCATTCTGGGTCCGGCAACCATGCTGCCGTTTATCTGCTGATTGTTATATTTGAAGAAAATAGACCGCACAAATGTTTTGGATATGAAAATTGGACTCCTGGTTCTGGCGTTGTTTTTATTTCAACTCTCTTCTGGTCAAACTGTCGGGCAGGATACCGGAAGCAGGATCAGCCGGGAGGATGCACAGAAAATGCTGGATCAACACAACCATGTGCGAAAGGAGGTGGGAACTCCGGATCTGGTTTGGAGCAGGGAGCTGGCTGCTTTTGCGCAGGAGTGGGCGGATCACCTGGCCAAAAACGGATGCCGGATGGAGCACAGGAAACAGCCTAAGATCCGGAACGAACCCGTTGGGGAGAATCTTTTCTGGGGTAGCTCTTCCACATTTTATCATCCGCTGGATGCATCCATCTCCTGGTATGGAGAGAAGAAAATTTACCACTATGGAAAATTTGGCACCGGGAACTGGCACGCCATCGGCCATTACACCCAAATGGTCTGGAAAAGCACCCGCGAAGTCGGCGTTGGCGTAGCAGTATGCAAAAACGGGGAGTTGATGGTGGTGGCCAATTATTTTCCTGCGGGAAACTACCTGGGACAGCTTCCCTACTAAACCTCAGAATTTTTCGAAGACTCCAAGCCCGAAGAGGGCGAAATCATACTTTACCGGATCATTTCCGTCCATGGCTCGTAAGTGGGAATCCAGTTCCGCGAGTGCTTTTGCGTCATTCTGACGCCTGGTTAGCAGACCCAATTTACGTGCAACATTGCCCGAATGCAGATCCAGCGGACAGGAAAGCTGACCGGGAGTGATGCTGTTCCAGAGCCCGAAATCGACCCCGCACTGGTCTCTCCTGACCATCCACCGAAGGAACATGTTGATCCTTTTTGCCGCGGAGCCATTGGCAGGATCCGACAGGTGTTTGGTGCTGCGTGCCGGATGAGGCAGGGAAAAAAATTCTTCCCTGAACAGGTGGATGGCTGGTTGCGTAGAGGTTTCAGTGACGTTCACCGCAAAGATTTTCTCCAGTCCGCCTTTGTGCAGGTAGATGTTTTTCAGTGACTGAATAAAGCAGATCAGGTCGGTTTGGTTGAAAGTGCGGTGCACGAATCCATCCAGACGTTCCAGATCGGTTCTATTGTGGCTCAAGACAAAGTCGAAGGGAGAGTTGCCCATCAGATGCATCAGCCTGGTTCCGTTTTGAACAATCATCTTCCTGTTTCCCCAGGCTATCGTGGCTGCGAGGAATCCTGCAACTTCAATGTCCTCCTTCCGGTCATAAAGGTGCGGGATCGAAACCGGATCGGATTCGATGAACTGCGGACGGTTGTAGCGGGCAACCTTCTCCTCCAGAAATTCTTTGATATCGGTTGGCACAGGAGTCAAATCGGTTCAGTATTTATCCGGCAAAGTTAACGAAGTTCGAGGGGTTTTGTTTAAAAAGATGCCTCCTGCCAGTATGGTTCGGTGTGGGGAGGAGGCAGGAAATTCAAATCGCTGATTGGATGAGAAATCTCAGTTATTAAATGAACTAAAAAGTGCATTTTTGCAGGATGGAAACCTCTTTTCTGGAGGGAGGATCCGGTTTTTGTCCCATTTGAAGCCAACAATACCATTTCTTGTGAACAATCAGATTAAAGATTCAGAACTCTCTTCGCGTTTCAAGGCGATGTGGCGGTTGATTGGCAATTCGCCCTT